>Ga0182024_10000600_pt1 | contig 93802 bp, 88 predicted proteins | sample P32metaG_FD_120480 | JGI IMG/M metagenome (GOLD analysis project Ga0182024, IMG submission 120480) | Permafrost microbial communities from Stordalen Mire, Sweden - P3-2 metaG (Illumina Assembly) | ecosystem: Environmental > Terrestrial > Soil > Wetlands > Permafrost | place: Sweden: Stordalen... | reverse complement strand
TCTCTGTGTCTCTGTGGTGAGCGGTTTTTGTGCATGCGGTTATTTCGGCAGTTCTCCGCTTAGCAGTTTTTCGAGGGCAGCGGCGGGGCAGCGTACGCCCACGTAGAACGCGCCAAAGAGGGCATAGACGGCGCTGACGTGATCGAAGCGCATCTCGTAGATCAGTTTCTTGAAGACGAGAGGATCGTCGGCGAAAAGATCGACGCCCCACTCCCAGTCATCGAAGCCGATCGATCCGGTGATGATCTGCTTCACCTCGCCGGCGTAGCGGCGGCCGACCAGTCCGTGGTCGTTCATCTGCCGCGCGCGCTCCTCAATGGGAAGCGTGTACCAGTTCTTCTCTTCACCGCGGCGGCGGTCCATGGGATAGAAGCAGATGTAACGATTGGGCGGAATCTCGGGAAACAGGCGCGGGTGCATGGCTTCGCGATGGCGATTGAGCTTGCATTCGATCTCGGCCTTCCACTGATCGGAGTGCGGCTGAATTCCCTGGTCGGTGAGTTCCTTATAGATTTTGAGCGTGGAGTCGTAGAGGCCGAGTTCGATGATGGAGAGATAGGACGACGTGGGCTCGAGATAATCGCTCAGGCGGAGGCCGGCCAGCTTCAGTTCGGCCTCGTTCAGTTCGGCGAACGATTTGCGGAAGTGCACCAGCATGAGATCGCCTTTGTGTCCGATCAGGGAAAAGAGCGCCGACTGGCCGGATGTGTTCGATTCCATCGTGGCGAGCACAGTAGCGGCTTCCTGCGCGATCTTTGAGCGATCTGTCTGGGGCAGTGCGCGCCATGCGCTCCATCGGAAGCGCATCATCTGGTGAAGGACGCTGTAGCCTTCTGTAGTTAAGGGGACGGCTGGAACTTCGGTAGATGCGGCTTGCGGACGGACGTGAGGAGTGGTTGCAGTGGTCATAGGCTTCTCGGGAAGGTCTTCATCTGCTTTCAAATTCCATTGTACGCAAGACGCGAAGGGTCAGCGAGAGCGGGATTTACAATCGATTAGGCTTGGCGGTCTCAACCTTGATGGATATGAAAAAACCGATCTCACTTCTATTCGCCGTGGTGTTGTTCACTACGTCGCTCATGGCGCAAGGCAAGCGGTTGTGGGTGCTGCATACGCCGGGCGAGATGACGGAATACGATTCCATAACGTTTGCCGCGAAACAGACGGTGAAGGTTCCCGCTGAGGTCGTCGGATCTCCGCAAGGCTTGTTAGTAAATCATTCGGGACAGATGCTGTTTGCGGCGCCGCTTTCTTTGCCGCTGAGCGAGGACGACCTTGCAGACGCGCAAAAAATTTGGTTCTGGGACGGGCATGCGGCGAGATTTCTAGCCCGTGAGGCTGCGCGAAGCACTGCCACGACCGGATCGAACGTGGTGATAACGGAGTCCGCGCCGGTGCCGCGCTTGTCGGCCGACGGAATGCAACTTTTATGGTTCGCGAATCAGGCGCGGCGTTTGCAGCGCGATGGCGTTGATCTGTCGACCAGGACAACCTGGTCGGCGTGGCAGACTGATCTTGCTGGGGCGGACCGCAAAGATCTCGTGTCAGTGGCGCTGCCGGAGTGTTCGTGTCCAAGCGGAAGCTGCGAGGAGAGCTGCCCTTATGGCGAGACGTGGGTTCCGGAGGACGGAGTCGACAAATTCTTTTTGCTCACGCAGTTGGTAGCGAATCAAACCCAGCCAGTATATAAATCGACTTCCTTGTATGAGGAGAGCGCGGGGAAGTGGAGCGCGACGACGGTCGATCCTCCGCTGCGGGGCGTGCTGGACGCGCCAAGCGCGGACGCGATTCTGGAAGCGGTTCCGGACACGGGCTGCTGTGGGTGGTCGAATCAAAGCGACGATCAGACGTTGCTGCGAATTCGTGGGAAGACTGTGACGATATTCGACGAGCGGGAAACCTACAAGAATCCCGACTACGATGTAAGTTTTTATAGTGAGAATGGCAAGTTGTCACCCGATCTCGATTCGGTAGCATTCACTGTTGTTGCGACGGCGCAGCCGAACAAACCGATTCAACTTGCCGAGCAGGGGCAGGCGAATCCAGAAGAGTCACAACGCATCCGCAAGGCATTGACCGATCTACCGGCGGTTGAGGTCAGGAGCGTCGACGTGAAAAGCGGCGAGGGTTCACGGCGGATTGCGTTCCTGACGCACGCTACCTTAGTTGGCTGGATAAGTGATAAGGAAATTGTGGTCGTCGAAGAGCATCTGCTCGTGGCTTACGACGTTGCCAAGGGGACGCACAGGAAGTCGAATGTTCGCGTGGAGGACGCGGCGCATGTGTTCTTGCGGTGATTAACTTGCGGTGATTAAGCCGATACAAATCAAGGGGGCGAGCGCAAGCGCGCCCGCCCGGGGTGATCGAAGTGGATGACGTCTAGCGGCGGTCGTTGTCGCCACGGCTATGGCGCCAGGTCCAATATTGCTTTTGTTGATCGGGAGGCAGCCGGCGGAAGTCGCGATTCTCGTCATAGTGGTTTTCGTGCGCCCATTGGTGGTAGTAGACGACCTCGTCATGATTCCACACGTGGTAGTCGCTGTAATAAGGATCGTAAACCCGATAGTAATGTGGGTGTCCGCAACCCATGACCAACGCGGAAGAGGCTAGCGCGGCGGATAGGAAACAGGAACTTAGAAAGCGCGACTTCTTGCTCATCAGCGGTAATCTCCATCTCGTAATGTAAGTCGCTTATGCAAACTCATTGAACGCCCACGGGAATTTAAGCGGCTTCACAGGTTCGTTGCCTGCAGGCGGGTATGGGTTGCTCGTGAGTATGGTTGATGCGAACCTGTAGTCAATTTCACACTTCGATGGGGACAGCATTTCATGTTCGTGTTCTGGGTTAGAATCGAGGCGCGCGAAGCTGCCATTTCGTGCCTCTCGTCCTGCGAAATGAACTTATCCCGCTGGAGTTCTTGGCTCTCTAAAGCGAGCGTTATTGCCGCCTTGACCGTGGCGTTGGGGCTTTTGGCTGCGTGCCGCAGCACGGACCGGGCGAAAGAGCATATCGAACAGGGCAACGCGTACATCGCGCAGAATCAGCTTCTGTCCGCCGAAAAAGAGTATCGGCAGGCGATTGAGATCAGCCCGGATTTGGCCGACGCTTATTACCACCTCGGCCTTCTGCAAGTTCAACAGGAGCACCTGACCGCGGCGAGGCAGTCGCTCTCGCGGGCTGTCGAACTCGACCCGAACGATCTGGATGCGCGTTTGCGCATGGGAGAGTTGCTGATCGCCTCAGCTGAGTATCCTGAGGCGCAGCAGCAAGCTAAAGCTGTGCTCGGTCATGACGCAAAAAATGCTGGCGCGCATCGCCTGCTGGGTGAGGTTGCGCTTCACCAGAGGCAATACGTTGCCGCGGAAGATGAGCTAAAGCAAGCCATTGGGCTCGATCCACGCGATCCGCGGGCTTACGAGGATTTGGGGCTGGCACAGTTGCTCGACGCGGAGTACGGTGCCGCGGAGAAAAGTTTTCAAACCGCCGTGGAAGTGAAACCGGAAGATCCGCAGACTTATACCGACCTGGCGAAGTTTTACAAAGGCGAGAACGCGCCGGATCGCGCCGAGCAGGTTCTGCGGCAGGGAATGGCGCGTGATCCGAAGGCAGTGGAATTGCCCGTAGCGCTGGCTATTCTTTATTCCGAGCGCAATCGGGCGGCCGATGCGAAGCGCGTGCTCGGTCAGGTCGAAGCGGATGCGAATGATTATCCCGACGGCCGTCACGCCGTCGCAGACTTTTATTGGAACAACGGGGATGCGGCAGAGGCTCTCGACCGCTTTCGCGCGCTGGTGACCGCAAACCAAAACGATCAGGCTGCGGCTAAAAAAGTTGCCGAATGCTATTTGCAGCTGGGCCGTTGGCAGGATGCTTACCAGTGGATTGAGCAGCGCGACAAAGCTGGCAAGGATGCCGACTTCCGCCTGCTGCGGGCTCGTGCTGATCTGGGCGCATACCGGCTGCGCGAAGCTGCCGGTGAGTTGCAAAGTCTGCTCAAGGATTCTCCGGAGTTACCCGCGGTCTATTTCTATCTGTCGCAGGTATATTCGGCGCAAGAGCAGCCAGCGCAGGCGCAGCAGGCGCTCATGGAAGCTCTTCGCGTGCAGCCCGGCTATTTGCCCGCCCTGCTTGGGCTCGGGAACCTGAGTTTGCAGCAAAACAATGCGAGCGCCGCGCTGGCATACGCAAGTCAAATTATCGCCACCAGCTTTTGGGTTGCCGAGGCACACATTACGGCAGGCAGCTCGTATCTAATGCAGGGCGATCTGAATCAGGCGCAGCGAGCTTTTGAGCTTGCAGCCGGCTTGGATCCGCGAAGTGCGGCGGCGCAGGAACGGCTGGGAAGTGTGCTGAGTGCGCGGGGCAACTATGCCAATGCCGAAAAAGCTTACGAAAATTCTCTTGCCCTCGCGCCTGATTATGCTCCGGCGTTGAGCGGGCTGTCGGAGGTTCTTGCCAAACAAGGGAAGTCGAAACAGGCGAAGGCACGCATTGACCGGCAGATTGCCGGCCAGCCGAAAAGTTTCCAGTTGTACGTTGCCAAAGCTGAATTTTGCATCGCGCAAAAAGACTGGGGTTGCGCGGAGCGCGGCTACCAGCAAGTGTTGGCGATCAATCCATATTTTGTGAATGGCTACCTCGCGCTGGCGCACATCTATGCCGCCACCAACCGGCCGCAGAATATGCTTCAGGAGTACGAAGCGGCGCGTGCGAAGCTTCCCGAATATCTTCCTACTTATATTCTGCTGGCGCAGGTTTATGAATACGTCGGCGAAGTTGATCGGGCGCGCGAAACGTATCAAGCGGCGTTGAAGGTCGATCCCAACTCGTATCAGGCGACGAGCAATCTGGCGCGACTTTATGCCGATCACGGCGGTTCGCTGAGCGATGCGCTAGAGCTGGCACAGAAGGCCACGGCCGCACAGCCGGACGATGCGGGAGTCAACGACACGCTGGGCTGGGTTTATTACAAGCAGGGGTTGTATCGGTCGGCGGTACCGGCGCTGGAAGCGGCAGTGGCGAAGAATCCGCAGGTCGCGAAATTTCAGTTTCATCTAGGCATGGCATACCTTGCAGCGGGGAACGCGACGCAGGCGCACGCCCGCCTGCAAGCGGCGCTGCAAATGGGATTGAGCGAAGCCGACGCGCGATCCGCCCAAGAATCGCTACAGAAGGGTGGTTCGTAAGGTATTGCTCTCGATTCCTGCTTTCGATGAATGAGTTAGAATCGGAACATCCCTAACATCGAAGGAGCACACTGACAAATGTATCCTGAAATTATGGTGATTCCCATGCGCGAAGAATTGACTCGCCTGGGTATTGAAGAGCTGCGAACGTCGGAGGCTGTCGATCAGGCCCTACGCGGGTCGGGAACTGCGTTAGTCGTGGTGAATTCGATTTGCGGATGCGCCGCAGGCCGCATGCGCCCAGCGGTGCGTCTGGCGCTGCAGAGCGCGGCTCATCCCGACAAAGCGTACACCGTTTTTGCAGGACAGGATACCCAGGCGACGGAGCGCGCTCGCAGCTATTTCACCGGGCAACCGCCGTCATCGCCTTCGATCGCCATTCTCCGCGAAGGACAACTCGTCTATATGATGCCGCGCCGGGATATCGAATCCCGCGAAGCGCCGGCAATTGCCGCCGAGCTGAAAGCGGCTCTGGATAAATTCTGCGGGAAGCCGGTGGCGTCGTAGTAATTACTTCAGCGCCGAAGGGCTCATCGGCTTGCTCACCATAAATGCCTTCACCGCGATTCCATTCGGCTGCACGCCGACGGGAACCATGGTGAGCAGCGAATATTCGGATGGCTCCAGCTTTCGCGGCGTGCGCTTCTGAATCACCGAGACGTCGCCCGCTTGCGTATCTAACACCAGAAGATAATTCTGATCCTGCGATAAGGCCAGGCCGTCGGGACGGCTTCCCACCGGCAGCGTCGCGATCCGCCGTCCCAAATCGATGTCGTAGACGGCAACGCTATCCGAACCAAAATTACTCGCGTAGAGCCGCGAGTTGTCGCGTGTCACCAATCCGCGAGTGGGATGCTGGCCGATCAGCGCGCTGCTTCCAACTTCGTTGTTTCCTGTCTCGATGATCGAAATGCTATCGGAATCAAAATCGCAGACGATTAATTCTCCGCCATCTGGCTTCAACGTAAGGCTCACCGGAGTTCGGCCCACATCGAGCAACGCGAGCACTCGGTCTTTCGTGGTCTGATTGTTTTTCAAAGCGATCGAGGCCACTTGCGACGATCCGGAACACGCTACAAACGCCTTGCTCGAATCGGGCAGAATGGCAATGTCCTCCGGATGCTGGCAGACCGGCAGAGTGGCACGTACGCGCATCTGCTTTGCGTCGATGATCGAAACGGTATCATCGCCGCGGTTTGAGACTACCACGCTGGCATCATCGGGTGAGACGCGTGCCAGTCCTGGCGCCGCGCCCACGCGGATATTTGCCAAGACCGATCGTTTTTCCAGGTCGATGACGGAAACATTCGCCGAAAGGGAGTTCGCCACGTAAGCCCGCTGGCCATCGGCTGAGACATCAATAAAATAGGGCTTGCCGTGGACGCCGATCGTCGTCACGACAACATTCTTCTCAGCATCGATTACGCTGACATTGCTTGAGCCGGAATTGACCACGTAGATTTCGTTCTTCTTGCTGTTCGCGGTGACTCCAGTGGGATCAAGGCCGACGGGGATCGTCTTCGCAGGCTCGAAAGTGCGCAGATCGATCACGCTGACCGTATTGCTCTTGCCGTTGGTGACGTAGGCGTATTCGCGATAAGCCGGGCCGTAATTTGGGAAGGGACGCTCGCGGAAATATAGCCACCCGAGTGCGCCCAGGAGTGGAAGAAAGAAAACGATGAACAGCAGCTTTCTCAAGATGCAGTCGATTCCTCGAGAAAATAAGAGTATCAGAGTGAAATATTGCGGCAGCTAGCGCGGGGCGGTCGCGTCCGCTGGCTGCTGATTTTCGCTCGCTCGCAGCTGGTTGGCCAGGGCCGTCAGGCTGTCGTGAGAAATCCACACTTCGCTGTCGAGCACAATGCTCACCTTACCTGTGCCAGTGCCTTCGAAACGCGCATTGCGCAAAGTAACTTTACCTTGCACTGCTTCAGGCGGGACGGTTTTGTAGTCGGATGTCCGCTGGACGATTGTAAGCAGTGACGCGGCGACTTTATCGCGAACCAGTTCGCCCAGAGAACCAGATTGCAACTGCTCGCCGACCGCTCCTTGTGCGTCGACGCGAGCGATGGCCGGTACTAAACGGAACCCGCCGTCTTCTGCCACTGACGGTGTCAGCTTTACATCAATTTCCCCATCGCCTTCGACCATTTCGTTGGAGATTCCTTTGCCAAAACATGCCCAGCGCTCGTAATGCAAGTGAACCTGAGCGACGCTCGCAGGGTCGGAAGGGGTGAGGACCGCGGTTCGGATCGCGATTTGCTCACCGCAGGAGTCGGATTTATCCAGTTGCAATCGGAGAACCTGCGTCAGATTCCGCTGCAAGTCCGACAGGTCTGCCGTCAACTGCAAACGAAAACTGTTGGGAGCAACTTGGAGCGCGGCTTTAGAAATTACACCCGATGTAGTGATTTCGACTGACCGGCCCGAGAAGTTGATGACACCTTTCACCGGCCGGAGATTGAATATGACATCCTGACTATTGCTGGCTGCACCGATGCTCATTTCGCCGCCGAGATCGAGTTGCTGGCTGCGAAAGGTTGCGAGCAAGCGCTCCAGATTCTGCGCCGAAGCCGCAATTTGCGGGCCTCCAGACTTCGCCTCTTCCACTAGCAGATCGACCGCCTTTGTCTGTTGCGTCAGGTCGGAGTCGGCTTTGCCTAACTTTTTGATGGTTTCTTTGAAGCCGTTTTTTTGCCGGTCGGAAAGTTTCTGAAGAAAGTTTGCGTTCGAGGTCAGCGCCAGTTGAAGCGCCTGGATTAGATTCTTGTCCTGGGCGGCAAGCACCGCGGCGTTAGCTTCTTTGGCAACTGCCAAAAAAGATTTCAATTCTGTGCGGGCATTTTCGGTCGCCGCGATCATCGTTTTGTATTCGGCGATCTGTTGGCTGGTAGCTTGCAGAGCCATGGTTTCATGAAAATCTTTCAGATCATCTTTTACGTCGAGGCCAGAGTCCGGACCGCCTCCGCCACTCAATCCGCCGCCGCCCGTGAGGCCGCCACCCGTGTGCCCGCCACCGGCGCCGCGCTGGGCGAGCATAGTGCAGGGAATCGCCGGCAGCGAGGCTCCAAGGATGATGATCTTTAGCAAGAAACTTCGACTGTGATTGCGAAACATAAACCCGAATCTCCTGAGGAATACCATCCCTGACCGATCAATGGCGACATTCTAGATTGGATGAGGTCTGAGAAAAAGGCCACCAGATTTACAGTTCTTTGCAGAACGTAAACGAGGCTACATCCAGAAACGTTTGCGAACGAGATCTCGAACCGTCACTTACCCACTCCCACCGGCTCGTGCACTCCAATCCCTGGCACAGTCCTACCCACCACCGCCGCGATCTGGCGCACCTGTGCCATCAACTCGTCGAACTGATCGGGGAACAGCGACTGCGGCCCGTCGGACATGGCTTCGTCCGGTTTGTTGTGGACTTCAACCATTAGACCATCCGCGCCAACGGCGACCGCCGCGCGCGAGAGCGGCGTGACTTTGTTGCGCTTGCCGGTGCCGTGGCTGGGATCGACGAAAATGGGTAGGTGACTTAACCGCTGAACCGCCGGAATAAGGCTGAGGTCGAGCGTGTTGCGGGTGTGGTCGGCGAAGGTGCGCACGCCGCGTTCGCACAGGGCGACGTTGTAATTGCCTTCGCTCAAAATATATTCGGCCGCCATCAGAAATTCTTCCAATGTGGCCGACATGCCGCGCTTCAGCAAGACTGGCTTCTTCGCCCGTCCGGCGCGCTTCAGCAGCGAAAAATTCTGCATGTTGCGGGCCCCAATTTGGATCACGTCCGCGTACTCTTCGACTAGGTCGAGCGACTCGTTGTCGATGGCCTCCGTAATAATCTTCATCCCGTACTGCTGGCGAATCTCAGCCATAATGCGCAGGCCCTCTTCGCCCAGTCCCTGAAACGAGTAAGGAGAAGTGCGCGGCTTGTAGGCTCCACCACGAAAAAACTGGGCGCCGGCGCGGTGCACGCGCTCGGCCACGGCGAATGCCTGCTCGCGGCTCTCGATGGCGCAGGGTCCGGCAACAATGGCCAGCCCACGGCCGCCGATTGTCGCCTCGGTATTTTGGAAGCGGATGACGGTATTGTCTTCTTTAAGATCGCGGCTGACGAGCTTATAGGGCTTGGAGACCTTGATGACCTCCTGCACGCCCGGCATTTCCTCTATCGTGCCTTGCTCAACTTCGCCCTTGTTTCCCGTGATGCCGATAGCGGTGCGCTGCGCACCCGGCATGGCGTGCGGCCGATAGCCCAGTTTCTCGATTTTCTGGCAGACCTCGCGCACCTGTTCTTCAGTCGCGTGCGCCTTCATGACGACTAACATAGCTTCCCCTTTTTTTGGCGGACAACACAGATGACGCAGGCCCAACCGCCCCCGGCTCTTCAGTTGGACCCTGCTCTAATAGCTCTGGCTGCCTATGATACCGCCAGCATCCATCAAGTCTACCTTTGGCCACACATGCATCGCAAACGCGACACCCGTTTTGTCGCATCCCCCCGCTCCGCCGGCTCCTGTGATCGGCTGCACTTTCCGATGTGATGCATGTCACAATGCGCTGCATCGGAAAGGAATAGAGTTGCGATTAGTCCAAGAGGAGGACGAATTATGGCTATTCCTAAAACCATGCAAGCAGCGGTCGTCGAAAAATTCGGCAAGCCCCTCGTCATGCAAGAAGTTCCAGTACCCACGCCTGGCCCGGGTCAGGCTCTCGTGGAAATTATTGCGACTGGAGTGTGTCATACCGATCTGCACGCCGCAGAAGGCGATTGGCCGATTAAGCCAGTTCCACCGTTCATTCCCGGCCACGAAGGCGCCGGCGTTGTAGCCGCGCTGGGCGCGGGAGTGACCCACCTGAAAGTCGGAGACCGGGTAGGAATCGCGTGGCTTCATAGCGCCTGCGGGCATTGTGAATTTTGTCTGGCGGGGTGGGAGACGCTTTGCCCTCAGCAACAGAACTCGGGCTACTCGGTCAACGGAACCTTCGCGCAATATGCCATTGGCCAAGCCGACTATTTGGGACGGATTCCCGAGAAACTTTCCTTCGTGGACGCCGCGCCGATTCTTTGTGCCGGCGTTACCACCTACAAGGGCTTAAAACAAACCAATGCGCGCCCCGGCGAGTGGGTAGTGATCTCCGGAGCGGGAGGCCTCGGTCATGTCGCCATTCAATACGCGAAGGCGATGGGCCTGCACGTTGCGGCAGTTGATCTGGGTCCGGAGAAGATGGCATTAGCCCGAAAATTGGGGGCCGATATTACCATCGACGCCAAAATCCAGGATCCGCCGGCAGAAATTCAAAAGCAGATTGGCGGCGCTCACGGAGTTCTGGTTACAGCCGTCTCTACCATCGCCTTCAAACAGGCGATCGGCATGTTGCGCCGCGGCGGAACCTGCGTGCTCAACGGCCTTCCGCCGGGAGAGTTCCCGATCTCGATCTTCGATGTGGTGTTGAACGGCTACACGATCCGGGGTTCGATCGTTGGCACACGCCTCGATCTGGAGGAATCGCTCGCCTTTGCCGCCGAAGGCAAAGTCAAAGCCACCATTGAGACGCTGCCGCTCGATTCGATCAACGACGTGTTCGAGCGCATGAAGAGTGGAAAAATCAATGGCCGCGTGGTCCTTGGGATCGGCCAGACGGCAGCCCGGGAATCATTCATGCCAGCCCTGAGAGGCGTTAAGCACTGAGGAATTCTGAGCGCAGAGAGTCATCAAAGATCGAAACGCAAGCCGCGGTCAGCAATGGCCGCGGCTTTTTTGTTTCATATTCAAACAACGCATCGAAACCTTTTATACTTTTCTCATGCCCCGCTCCATGGCGCGCGAACAAGACATCCTCGCTGGTCCAGCGCCGAAACACCCGCCGCGCCCGACTTCCCGCCGCATTGGAATTCACACCTCGACCGCCGGAGGAATTCACAATGCCGCCGAGCGCGCCTACCGCATCGGGTGCAACACGCTGCAGATTTTCTCCTCCAGCCCACGCCAATGGGCGCCGTATGAGCTGAGCTATCCGTTGTGCGAACAGATGCTGCGTTTGCGGGCGCAATACGATCTCAAGCCACTGGTGATTCATACCAATTATCTGGTGAATCTGGCGAGCACGAATCCGTTATTTCTTCAGAAATCGGTCGGGGCGTTTCGCGGGGAGATCGAACGCGCCCTCGCCGTCTGTGCCGATTATCTAGTGCTGCATCCGGGTTCGTTCCGCGGAGCCGATCGCGAAGCCGGTTTGCTACAAACCGCCGCTGCAATCGCCGCATCCACGCAAGGTCTCGATCTCGCAAAGGCTGGGTTGGCAATTCTGATTGAAAACACGGCCGGCGCGGAGTTTTCTTTAGGCGGAAGTTTTGAACAAGTTGCGGAGGTGATCGAGAGGCTGCGCGGCATCGTTCCCATCGCTGCCTGCATTGACACCTGCCACACTCACGTTGCCGGTTACGATATCGTCAGCGAAGAAGGCATCTATCAAACGCTGCAACAGCTCGACTCAACCATTGGATTGAATCAAGTAAAGGTGATTCACTGCAACGACGCCAAGTGCGCGCGGGGATCCAAACTGGATCGCCACGAGCAAATCGGGAAGGGAACCATTGGCAAGGAACCGTTCCGCATTTTGCTCAACGACCTCCGGCTTGCCCACGCAGCCTTTATCGCCGAGACTCCCATCGAGAAACCGGGTGACGACCGTAGAAACGTCGAGGCGTTGAAGAAGCTGGTGGGTTAAGTCTCTCTGGTGGAACTATTCGTGGCATTCTATTGCCATGCCCACGACGGCTTTGCGCCTATTGTACTTTTTGCTGGTGAGTCTTGTCGCGCTTCACCTGTGGTCCAACAGTGCCAACGCCCAATCCGATGAGGAGCAGGAAAAACATCCCGTGCAAATCGTGATGAAGAATGTGATGTACCACTACACCGATTCCATCGCGGTCCACATTTTTCATCTTCAGGGGCAATTGCTTCCTGACACGGCCGGGGCCATCGTAGTTTTTGACGATAAAAACTCTTTCACGCTCAACCTTGCGTCCGCTGAGATAGCCATCGATTGCCACGTGCTGGCTCAGGTATTAGATGAAAATATTTTGTCGGCTGCGGATGCGCCTATTAAAGCTCTTACGATCGAGAGCCGTAACAATCAGCTGATCATCAAGGGGAAATTTCATCAGAAGGGAGACGTTGCGTTTGAGACGACGGGCACGCTTTCCGCGAATGGAGACGGGCGAATCCGCTTGCACTCCGAACACGTGAAAGCCGCCCACCTGCCACTCAAGGGATTAATGGACTTGCTGGGCATTGATCTGGCTGGAATGATCAACACGAAGAAAATTCGCGGGTTGGCGGTGGAGAAAGACGATCTGCTGATTGACCCGCGCGAAATTCTTCCAGCGCCGCGCATTCAAGGCAAAGTGACTGCAGTTCGGCTGCAAGGGAACGACATTGTGCAGACCTTTGGTTCACCGCAGCCGGCGGATTTCGCCGCAAGACAAAGCGGCAACTATATCGCCTTCCACGACGGCAACATGCGCTTCGGCAAGCTGACGATGTTCGGCTCCGATTTGTTCATGATCGACACTGACCCGCGCGATCCCTTTGATTTCTTTCTTGATCATTACCAGGAACAGATTGTCGCCGGTTATGCCAAGAGCACGCTGGACTTGGGATTGCGAGTCCACACGGTGGATTACAACAAGTTGCACCGACGAGCAGCTGCCATACGGAAGGATTCGAGCAGATTGCCATCCGTATCAGTGCCGAAGGCTCAGAATTGAGGACGCCCGAATCCCCACAGGGTAGTCGCCTCATTGTAAAATCTAAGGTTTACCTGAACACTCGCGCAAAATCACTTATGCCGCCGCACGATAAAACACAGGAAGAAACCATAACCGCATCTGACGACCGAAGCGGCCGAGGGCGCGACGACGAACGTCCCGCCGAACGTCCGAATGACGAGCGCTATGATGCCCAGCGCGTGGAAACCAAGTGGTTCGAGCGCTGGCAGAACGACACGCAACTCTACGCTGCGGACCGCGACTCCAGTAAAAAGAAATACTACGTCCTTGAGATGCTGCCGTATCCTTCGGGCGCTCTCCATATGGGGCACGTGCGCAACTACTCCATCGGCGATGCCCTTGCCCGTTATATGTGGATGAACGACTACAACGTTCTTCATCCCATGGGATGGGATTCGTTCGGATTGCCGGCGGAGAATGCGGCCATCCAGAACAACACGCCGCCGCGGCAGTGGACGCTTGGCAACATTGCGAAGATGAAGGCGCAGATGAAGCGCCTCGGCTTCGCCTACGACTGGTCGCGCGAAGTCACGACTTGCCTGCCCGATTACTATCGCTGGAACCAGTGGTTCTTTCTCAAGTTTTATGAAAAAGGTTTGGCTTATCGCAAGAAGAGCCGGGTGAACTGGTGCCCCAAATGCGCCACGGTTCTCGCGAATGAGCAGGTGGTGGATGGCTGCTGCTGGCGGCATGAAGACACGCTGGTTGAGCAGCGCGAGCTCGAGCAGTGGTTTTTGCGCATCACGAAATATGCCGACGAATTGTTGCGTGACCTGGAAAAACTTGAGGGCTGGCCTGAAAAAGTCCGGACCATGCAGCGCAACTGGATCGGCCGCAGCGAAGGCACGCTGATCGATTTCAAGCTCGACGGCCCACCGGGAGCAGCCGGTTCCGGGTCGAAGATCAACGTGTTCACGACGCGCGTCGATACCATATACGGCGCGACGTCGGTGCAACTTGCGCCGCGGCATTCGCTGATTGGCGATATCGCGGCAGCTAATTCCGATCTGCGAGCGAAAGTCGATCAGTTCATTGCCGAGCAGCGCAAGGCTAGGGAAGTGGGCGACATCGGCGAGATCGAAAAGCATGGCGTCTTCACGGGCCGTTATGCAATCAATCCGTTCAACGGCGAAAAGATCCCTGTCTGGGTGGCCAATTACATCCTCATGGATTACGGTACGGGCGCGATTATGAGCGTGCCCGCGCACGACGACCGTGACTATGAATTCGCCAAAAAGTATAAGCTCGAAATTCGCCTTGTGGTTCTGCCCATTGCCGACGACCCCGAAGAAACCATGACGGAGCCACCGCTACCGTTTACCGCGCACGACGGCATGTTGATCAACTCCGGCCCATACAGTGGCATGAACTGTGCCGACGCGATTAAGACGATGTCGGCGTTCGCCGAAGAAAATGGATTCGGCAAGGCGACTGTCACCTATCGTTTGAAGGATTGGGGGATTTCACGCCAGCGTTATTGGGGCACGCCGATCCCCATGCTTTATTGCGAAAAGGATGGAATTGTTCCGGTGCCGGAGAAAGATTTGCCGGTAATCTTGCCCGAGGCCATCGATATCGCGAATGCCACGGGCTCGCCACTTGGCGGGGTGCCTGAATTCGTCAACACGACTTGCCCGAAGTGCGGCGGTCCGGCACGCCGCGAAACCGATACGATGGATACGTTCGTCGACTCGTCCTGGTATTTCTACCGATACACCGATGCGCACAACGACCGCGCGCCCTTTGATTCGAAGACCGCGCAATACTGGTTCCCCATCGATCAATATATTGGCGGCGTCGAGCACGCCATTTTGCATTTGATCTACTCGCGCTTCTGGACGAAGTTCATGCGCGACCTTGGCCTCATTGCCAACGACGAACCCGCTGAGCGCCTGTTCACGCAGGGCATGGTGATTAAAGATGGCGCGAAGATGTCGAAGAGCCTGGGCAATGTGGTGAGTCCCGACGAAATGGTTGCGCGTTATGGCGCCGACGCGGCGCGGCTTTACAGCCTTTTTGCGGCGCCTCCGGATCGCGATTTGGACTGGCAGGATTCGGGGATTGAAGGCATTCAGAGATTCTTGGGGCGGGTTTATAGGTTCGTGAAAGAAAACGCGAAGCCGGATGACCCTAATTGGGGAATGCCAATTCCCGCTGAATTGAATGCGCCAGCACGTCGCGTACAGCGCAAACTCCACCAGACTATCAAGCGCGTCACTGACGACTTTCGGGGACGTTGGCATTTCAATACCTGCGTGTCGGCGATTATGGAACTCTTAAATGAAACCGGTCGGTGGGTGTTAGGAAGTGCATCCGTTCAAAATCCCGCGACCGGGGAACTCGTCGAAGGGTACGCGGTCTCTCTGTCTTTGCTCGCAGATGTTCAGCGCAACCTCGTCCTCTTGCTCGCCCCCTTTGCGCCGTATCTCGCACACGAACTGTGGGAGATGCTTGGCGAAAAGGGAAACCTACTCAAGGCGGAGTGGCCGAAGTACGATGCCGCGCTGGCAAAGGAAGAAGAGCTTGAAATTCCTGTGCAGATCAACGGTAAGCTGCGCAGCCGCGTGGTTGTGCCCGCCGACGCCTCGGAAGAATTTGTGATCGCGCGCGCTCTCGAGGACGAAAAAGTGAAGGGAGCAACTGCGGGGAAGCAAATCGTCAAAAAGATTTATGTGCCCGGAAAGTTAGTGAACTTGGTTGTGCGGTAAATTGTCGCTATCAGAGACTGGGGACGCGCGAGCGCACTTGACGAATTATCAAGTGCGCCCGCTGATCCACTGTTCAGGATGATTTACTCGCCCGCCAGCACCAAAGCTTCCGATCGATGATCGAACTCAATCTCGTCGACCTGCTTGGTATTGTCGTCGAGCGTCTTTGTGGTCACCGAATCGTAAGGGGAAGGTTGCGATAGGTTTTTAATCGTTCCTTCTGTCGAGGCGACGGTTTTCCCGTTTTGCAGGATTTCAATCTTCACATCGTCGCCAGCTCCGGTCCATTGCGCCTTATACTGTCCGGGAGCGAGCGTGGTGGAACCGACTCGAACGTTTTCGGAGACGCTGAAGTTTCCGGAATGGTTATCTTTTGCGAACGCAGCCAGCGATAGAATTAGCGTTACGATTGCAAGAGATGAGAAGTATTTAAGTTTCATTTGAATGTCCTCCTGTTGTTATTGATGCTTTCGATCTCGACCTGGACACATCGCCGCGGTTAAATGCAGGTAAAGAGTGTGTAAAGTTTTGTTAACCAAATCGTTAGGATTGTCTTGTTTAGCGCTGCGGAGCTGCAAGTTTTCTCGTGCGGACCCTGGTTAACCTAAAGTGCAGAATGGTTTTGTCTCGACCCACGCTCGACGGCTTTCGCGCCGCGTTTCGCCGGCCGTCGCTAACCTTAGCCGAGATGGCATGGCGCTGGACGGTGGGTGCGGTGGCGGGAGCCTTGTTTCTGTTTTCCTTTTTTGAATTTCTGGACAGCGTGACTGTGGCGTCGCGGGATTCCGTATTGCTCAGAACCAGGCAGCCTCTGCTGGTAGGGCGTGCCCTGGCGCATATTCTTCGCGGAAGTTTGGAGCGGGCTGTTTTCGCAGGCCTTCTGGCGGTAATTGCGCTGGCCGCGCTCTGGGTTGTGGCCGCATGCCTGGGCCGCGCCCTCACGGTGCGTGCCTTGCTCAGTTATTTCCGCAGCGGCGCTGACCGTGCTGGCTCTTACGAGCCTTCCATGACCTCCGCTTCGTTTCGATCATTAATCTGGCTGAGTGTGTTGCGGGTAGCTGTGACCCTGGCGGCATTGCTGGCTTTGGTGGGCGCGGTGATTGTTGCGGGCTTGTCGTCGCCGGAGAAAAATCCGCAGCTGGGGCTCGCCGCGAACATTTTCATGCTGCTGGCTGCGATGATTTGCGGCACGTGGTTTGGGTTGAACTGGCTGCTGTCTCTGGCCGGGATATTCGCCGTTCGGGCTGGCGAGGACGCGTTCGGCTCTGTCTCTGCGGCGGTGTCATTCGTGCCCGAGCGCGGGACCGCAGTGGCGGCGGTGAGCGCCTGCACAGGATTGGCGCACCTTGTGGCTTTTTGCTTTGCAATGGCCGCGATATCTTTTCCGCTGGCTTTGGTTCATGTGGCGCCCGCGCGGCCGGTGATCGCGATCATGGTGGTGATTGCACTCGCGTATTTTGCTTTCGCGGACTGGCTCTACATCGCGCGCTTCGCAGGATATATCTGCATCATGGAAACACCGGTTGCGTCGCCCGTGACCGCGACTTCACCCGTTCCTCCGCCCACGAACCAGATTGAGCGCGATGAACCGATTGGCGGCGATATTCCGAGGCGTTTGGCAGAGACATAGCCGGCTGGGGCTGCTGGCCAGGCCTCCGCGAAACGGCCTTTACAGGTACAGTGCGATTTGAGAAACTCATCCGTGGAATCTCAATCCAAGCCAAGATCCTCGCAGTCCAAACTCACTTCTTCGTCGCCCATTCAATCGATCGTAATTCTCGATTTCGGCGCGCAGTATACGCAGCTGATCGCGCGGCGCATTCGCGAGCAGAATGTCTTCTCCGTGGTGCTGCCTTGCACGGCCTCGCTTAGCGAGATCAAGAACTGCGGGCCGGTGGGCATTGTGCTTTCCGGTGCGCCCTGGTCGGTCTACGACAAAGATGCTCCCCCCGCCGATGCGCACTTGTTTGAGCTTGGGTTCCCCGTGCTAGGAATCTGCTATGGGCTGCAATTCATGGTGCATACGCTGGGAGGCAAGGTGCGTCCGGCGGAGAAGCGCGAGTACGGACATGCGGAGATCGATATAGTCGCGGAATCTCCGCTGTTTCGGGGTTTGGCGCGGCGGCAGCCGGTCTGGATGTCGCACGGCGACGAAGCTCTGGAGTTGCCCTCCGGATTTGAGTTGACTGCGAAAACTGCTCATGCGGTTGCAGGAATTCAGAATCTTGCGAAAAAGTGGTTCGCGGTGCAATTTCATCCTGAAGTTCATCACACGCACAAAGGCACGGAGATTCTGCGCAATTTTGTCTTCAACATCTGCGGGGCGAAGCCCACCTGGACGCCGCAACATTTTATCGATTCCAGCGTCGAGCAGGTGAGGAGCCAGGTGGGCAGCGGACGGGCGATCTGCGCGCTTTCGGGGGGCGTGGATTCTTCCGTCGCCGCGGTGCTGGTGGATCGGGCCCTGCGCGACGCGAAGCGTAACTCGCGGCTGACCTGCATCTTCGTGAACAACGGAGTGCTGCGCAAAAACGAATTCCAGAAGGTCCAAAAGACGTTGCGCGACAAGCTTGGATTGCGCCTTGATGCGGTCGACGCTACGGATCGTTTTCTCAGCAAACTCAAAGGCGTGACCGATCCCGAGAAAAAGCGCAAGATCATCGGCAACGAGTTCATTAAAGTTTTTGAGCGCGAAGCACGGCGCATCGAAAAAGAAGAAGGCAAGGTGAAGTGGCTGGTGCAGGGAACGCTTTATCCGGACGTGATCGAGTCGCGGTCAGTGCGTGGGCCCTCGCAGGTGATCAAGTCGCATCACAACGTCGGAGGGCTTCCGGAGAAAATGAAGTTGAAGCTGATCGAGCCGCTGAAGGATTTGTTCAAGGACGAAGTCCGCAAGATTGGCCGCGATTTGGGCATTCCGGAAGAAATTCTGCAACGGCAGCCGTTCCCCGGTCCGGGACTGGCCGTGCGCGTACTCGGAGAAGTTACGCCCGAGCGCCTGGCGCTGCTGCGAGAATGCGACGAGATCGTGGTCAGCGAAATCAAGAATGCCGGGTTATATACGAAAATCTGGCAGTCGTTCGCGGTGTTGCTGCCGATCATGTCGGTGGGCGTGATGGGTGACATGCGCACTTATGCCTACACCTGCGCGATCCGCGCCGTGAGTTCCGAGGATGGCATGACTGCCGACTGGGTGCCGCTTCCCTATGACGTACTGAAGAGTATTTCCACGCGGATTGTGAATGAAGTGAAGGGCGTGAACCGGGTGGTCTATGATGTGACGTCCAAGCCCCCGGGGACGATTGAGTGGGAGTAGAAGCTATTCTCCTGCTACTTGCGCCCAGCGATTATTCAGCTCATCGGATAAGGCATTCACGTGTGTTTGCATTCCTGGGTTGCTTTGCAATTCCCCTGACACGGATTGTTTTGCCAGATCACGCCCAACGAGTGAAGAATTAGCTGGTCGCCAACCGTTATTTTCCCGGCATCGGCGACGATCTGGTAAGCGTAATAGACCGTGCGGTCGACCGTTATGCACCAGTTCTCGTGGCGGATGACCCCGCCGCAGTGCTCGCAAGCGGATTGCGCGGTGTAGCGATTGCAGTTAAAAACAGCAGAAGTATTGTTCGCAGAAGTATTATTCTCGGACATTGGTTATTCGTCCCGATGAACCGTATCCAAGGAAAATGCAGGTAAGCAGACTGCGATGTATTCGGCTCCACCCTCGTGCGGAGTTGAGTAGCGAACCCACTCACCCGCCTGTGCGATGACGGCTTGTCCGGCCGCGACGTCGAGCGATCCACCCTTGTGCTCGACTCTTAGCGTACCTTTCAGCACGACGGTGAATTCGTCGAAGGCTGGAGTCTGGCCGGGCTCAATCCATCCGGCTGGACTGCGCATGTGGGCGATGCTGGCGGCTTTTGTCTGCGAGTTCACGCGTCCAATGTATTCGTCGATAAGTTTCGGCTTGTTGCCGGCGGATTGGATGCGGGTAGGCTGCGGAATCAGAATCGGCTTCCGCTCTCCGGGTTCCGCCTGCCGGCGCTTAGGCTTGCTCTTCGTCTTGGACTTGGGCGTAGGTTTGGTCTTCGAGGTCATTTTTTCGGGAGGAATGAGTTTAACCCGGCGGAGAGTTGAGGAAAACTCTCCGCTGCTCACTAGCAATCAGACAGGGTGGCGTCACGGAAAGGTTGCGAACTGGCCGTAGTGTGTCCAATCAGCGCACTAAGGTGGGATCCAATCATTGTGATACAGGAGATATATGATGGGATAGAGCAATGCGTGATCCGTTTCCAGCCACGAAAGATAGCAAGTTGGTTCAAATTATTGATGCCGCCTTCTCCGATGCAGCGCGGCGCAGCGGCGAGTGGCTGGTCTGCCGCCCGGGCTGCACGCAGTGTTGCGTCGGAGTTTTTTCCATCAATCAACTAGATGCCGCTCGTCTAAAGCGCGGGTTATCTGATCTTGAGCGGCGCGAACCGGCACGCGCGCGTCACGTACGCGAACGGGCACGCGGAGCAGTTGAGCGTCTATTGCCTGAGTTTCCCGGCGATCCTACGACCGGCATTCTGGCTGAAGGCGCCGACGCTGAGCGGCGATTCTCTGAATTTGCGAATGATGAGATGTGTCCGGCGCTCGATCCGGCAACCGGGAGGTGCGAGCTATATGAATCGCGTCCCATGACCTGCCGCGTGTTTGGACCACCGATCCGCTTAGGGGATAGCTTGGGCGCCTGCGAACTCTGCTATCGAGGCGCTTCCGATGAAGTGATTGTCGCTTGCGAGATGAAGCCCGACCCGGATGACGTCGAATCAGAACTGCTGCACAAGCTCGAAGCCGCGACCGGAATTCGGGGAAATACGATCATTGCTTTTTGTCTGTCTTCCTGACTTTCTGTGCTGCTCTGCGTGATCGGAGCCATTCAGTTTTTCTTTTTCTCCAGTTCGGCCCATCGGGTGTAGAGATCATCGACCGTTAGCTGAGCAGCCTCCATTTCCGACTGAGCGGCCATAAGCCGGGGGCCATCGCTGACGATTGCAGGATCCTCAAGTTGCTCGCGCTTGGCTTGTAGCACTTCCTCAGCCTCGGCCACACGCTGCTCAATCGTTTCGTACTCCCGCGCTTCCAGATAGGAAAGTTTCTTTTTCCCCGAAGCCCGGATTGCCGATGGGCCGCCGCCGGACTGCGACGGGCGCGCCTCGACCTTCGAATTCAACTCGCGATCTTGCAGCCACGCCTCCCATTGCGAATAATCGGCAAACATTCCCGCGCCGCCTGATCCGTCAAGCCCAAGAACTGTGGTCGAAACGCGGTCGAGCATGTAGCGATCGTGCGTCACCAGCACCAGCGACCCACGAAACTCCAGCAGGCTTTCTTCGAGGATGTCGAGAGTTGGAATATCCAGATCATTGGTGGGCTCATCGAGCAGAAGAATGTCAGCCGGTTGCAGCATCAGCTGAGCGATCAAAACGCGTGCACGTTCACCGCCCGATAATCGTCCCACCGGCTGATTCAACTGTTCGCCCGTAAACAAAAACTTCGCCGCCCACGAGGCCACGTGTACCTGGCGGTCTTGGTAAATCACTGAGTCGCCTTCCGGCGCAAGGGCGCGGCGCAAAGTTATATCGGGATCCAGTTCGCGCCTCTGGTCGAAATAGACGATGCGCAGCCAGTCGGCGCGATAAATCTCTCCACTGGCGGGAGCCGACTCGCCACGCAACAATCGCAGCAAGCTGGTCTTACCGCTGCCATTCGGCCCCACCAGGCCTACGCGCATTCCGGCCATGATCACAAAGTTCAAGCCAGTGAACAGAGCGCGGTCTCCCACTTCGCAAGTGACGTCTTCAAGTTCAATTAAGCGTTTGGTTTTGCGGTCGGTGGCGGAAAAATCAATCAGCGCGGTGCCGCTGCGGGTTCTCGAGTTCAAGTCGGCGAGTTCGCCCATCAACTCGCCTGCCTTGTCGATGCGCGCTTTTGACTTCCGGGTGCGGGCTTTGGCGCCGCGGCGCAGCCATTCGATCTCGCGATGAACCAGGTTTTCCAGCGCTTCCTGGCGCTTGGACTGCGAATGCAGAAACTCTTCTTTCTTCTCCAGAAATCTCGTGTAACCGCCCGAGACGCGTAGGATTCCATCGGGATAAGTGCGGTTCAGTTCCGCCATCTCCGTGGCAACATTCTCCAGAAAATAACGGTCGTGGCTCACTACCACGCATGCGAATGATGCTGAAGCCAATAATTCTTCCAGCCACTCAATACCTGCCAGATCGAGATGGTTGGTAGGTTCATCCAGCAGAAGAATCTCAGGCGCCTTCACCAGAGCTTCCACAATGGCCAGCCGTTTCTGCCACCCTCCAGAGAGCGAAACCGCCTCAGCTTCCAGATTGTCGAAACCGGCGCGGCCTAAAGTTTCGGCGAAGCGGGTGCCGCGCTCCGAATCAGGGACTGATGCCTGCTCCATCGCGTTCTGCGCCACCGCGCGAACCGTCTCGCCCGCTTTGAATGTCGAATCCTGTTCCACATAGCTGAGCCGAATGCGTTTGCGGAACGCAATATTCCCACTGTCGGGATTCACATCGCCGGCCAGAATGCGCAGCAGCGTGGACTTGCCTGATCCATTGGGACCGATCAATCCGATCCGGTCGCCTTCGGAAACGGTGAACGAAACATTCTGGAAGAGGGGATTGGCTCCAAAAGCCTTCGAAATATCCTGTGCATTAATGATGGGCGGCAAAAAACTGAATCTCCTGATGGTCAATTCGAGATTATCAGGAAATGAGAGGCGTCATCAGGGTGGGACGTGGGTAGCTACTGAAGCGATAAACTCATTTCACCGCGTTTACTGAACAGAATTCGCAGAGACTTTTCCGTCCCGCTGAGGAATTCGCCTTCCACCGTGCCTGTTTGCTCCGGAGGGTTGGCGTCCGAGGTCACCTGCACCCGCAACGAATGTTTCCCCGGAGCAATTTGCACGGCGTGAAATTCGTGGCCCTCGACGTGATGAAACACCGCAAGACGCTTCTTGTCGGTTCCTTCCAAAGGATGCTGATAGGCCAAGCGGTCATCCACCCAAATGGTAAGTTTGGCCACGGCGAATTTGTGCTCTACTTCGATCTCGAGCATAGCGGGTACGGCTGCGGGCAAGGCTGTAGGCGCGGCTGAGCGATTTGCCTTCACAACCGACACATGTGTAGTTCCTAGGTGAGCCGCTTTCCGCGGCGTATCCGAAAGCGGTGCAGGGGCCGCTACAGCAGTGGATGCCGCAACTGGGGCGGAAGCGGGCGCTGCCGGTGGTGACGATGGCTCGGAGGTCTCTGCCTGGTGGAGGAGCCCTGGATGGTCCGCAGGTGTGATCACGTTTTTCATTCGCAGACCAAAGACAAGAAGGCCGATTGAGAGAAGGGTTGCAGCCAGCAATTGCCGGCTGCGCATCTCCTCCAACAGCCCCTCGGCGGGGCTTGCTTGGCGATTAGGTGTGCGTTGGTCTGCGGAACGGGGGGTTCGAGCTGTCAGAGAGTGCGAAGAACGACCGGTCTCATTCGTACCTGCACCGGAGATAGCAGGGGTTCCGGGCCGTTTCGCTTTGCTCCACGGTTCCCGGCCTTGTTGCAACTCCTGTAGGTCGAGCGCCATTTCCATGCCGCGCTGATAACGCACGGAGGGATCTTTCGCAATCGCCCGCGAAATAATGTAATCGAGCCCGGGAGGCAGTTCCGTATCCAGGATGGTTGCCGGTATGGGCTCGCGGTTCACCACTTTGAACGCCACCGTCATGGCGCTGTTGCCCTGGAATGGCCTGTATCCGGTGAGAATGGTATAGAGAACCACCCCCAGAGAAAACAAGTCGGAGCGGCCATCGACATCGCCACCGTTCAACTGCTCGGGCGACATGTACGCGGGTGTTCCAAGGCTCCGCCCGGCCAGCGTGGCATTGGCCAGGTTTAGCTTTGCAATCCCAAAGTCCGCGATCTTAACGTGGCCATCCTCCGCCACCAGAATGTTGGCAGGCTTCAAGTCGCGATGCACCACCCCTTGGCCGTGTGCGCAATCCAGAGCCTCCGCCAACTCCAGAGCAACCTGAATGGCAGTCTCCGCCGGCAATTTGCGGTCGCTGCGCGAAAGCAGAAGCTTGTCGAGCGATTGCCCCGCGACGAACTCCATCACGATGTAAGGTGCCCGCGTCTCCGGTTCCTCGCCTACGTCGAAAATGGTGACGATCCCCGGATGCGATAACTGACCCGCGGCTTCGGCTTCTCGCAGGAAGCGCTCGCGATACTCCTGTTCGTCTTCCGGAGGTTGGCCGGCAAGCGAGATGGTCTTTACCGCCACCACGCGGTTGATTTTAGGGTCGCGCGCCTTGTAGACGATACCCATCGCTCCGCGCCCCAGCTCGGAGAGGATTTCGTACCGTCCAAAGCGCTCGTTCTTACGATCGTCCATAACAGATCTGGCCCAGGTTTTAGGGGCGCCGGTGAACACACGATGTCTTCGCTCTCCATCCCGGCAGAGCTCGGAGAGCGCGTCTAAACGATTGTCACTCCAAGATTCAATCGTTCAAAGTTACCGTCGTGCGGCCAGACTGTATCAAAATCACCCTCGCCGTTTTCGGTTGCAGAAAAAAAAACGGGCACATCTTTATGATGTGCCCGCAACGCTGCGTTTCCTACCCGCTCAGTGGCTCATTCGTAGGTGAAGGTCAACTGATCCAGGTAAACAGAATAGGCAGATTGCGAACTGTTCCCGTCCTCTTGGTAGTTGACGGTCACACCGTACCAGCCCACCGCGGAGCCGGGGCTGTAATACTGGTTCACGTAACCGGTCACTCCGTTCAGCGTAATCGATTGAAAGAGCAACTGGTTGTCCGAAGTGCGCTGCACCTGAATCGTAACGTGATTCCAAGCATTGCTGTTGGGATGGCAGGCAATGCCTGTGGGGACCCATTGCGCGTTCACATTGTCCCAGACATCCCATTCGTTGCCGCCGGCGATGCGGCATTCGTGGCCCCAGATGAAGCCCATATTGTCGAAGAACTGATTGATGTCAAACTCTACTGCCTGCGAAAGATCTAGATCGTCTCCCCAGAAGTAAACGTCATACGTGAAGTTGTGCAGGGTAGGAACCAGAGTATGGTTCGGATCGAGCATGCCCTGCGAAGAGCCGTCGCCGATCAAGTGATTGTTCCAGAAGCCGTCGCCATAGCCTTGGCTTCCAGCAAGATACATCTGTGTCGCTTCTCCGCTGAGCGAGGGAGATTTGATGTTTTGGGTCATCGAGAAAACGATATTGTCACAAGGCGAAGGCGAGCAGTTGACGAACGTCGGAGCGCGCTGACCAGCATCGGTCCATCCACCGCTGTGCTGTACGTTCGAAAAGGCATTGCCGCCGCCCCCACCCCCGCTGCCGCCACTCACGGTGATCGTGACCGGCGTACTGCTGGAGCCGCCGCAGCCATCCCACTCCTGGACGACTGTGTTGTACTTTCCCGCATTCAGTGAGAGGTTGTAATTCAGGCTGGAACCATTCACCACGTAGGCCAAAACGCCCGGGGCCGTGTAAATGCCGATGGACGAGACGCCCTTCGAGCAGGACGTGCTTGCACTCGCCTTAAAATTGACCGGAGACCCAACCGTGCTGTTGTTGGCCGGAGAACTCACGGAGACGCCGGAACCACCCCCGCCGCTGACCGTAATCGTGATCGGCGTGGTGGCAGCTCCACCGCAGTTATCCCACTCTTCGACAACCGTATTGTAGGTTCCCGCAGATAAATTCAGAGTCGTATCCAAACTAGCGCCGCTCGAAACGTAAGCCAGTTGTCCCGGGGCGGTGTAAATGCCCATGGACCCAATCCCTTTCGAACAAGACGTGGTCGCAGATGCCTTATACAGCACCGATCCCGATACCGTTGAGCCATTGGCCGGGGTGCTTACGGTTACACCCGCAAATGCGGCCGGCGCGAAGAGTGCGGACAGGCACACGATCACTGATAGAGGTCTCAGCATGTAAAGCGTCTCCAAATATGAGATTTTTTGAACTTCCGAACTGCAGAACTGCAGGTGTAACGTTTCCCCCGTTACGCGCGAGCGGGCACGTGGAGGGTTCGGAAGAAGTGGCTTGATTGTGGCGCGATTCTAAAACCGGTCAACTTCGAGGACCTTCAGGACCCCCACTGAGCGAATGGGTACAGGGTCTGCGAAAGCGTTCCGTGTAACGTTGTAGAGAGCATACCAAAAACCCTGTAGACCGCAAAGCGAAAATTGGTTGTGGAAATACTCAAAGGTTGCAGTTTCGGGAGCCCATAAGTGAATGACGCCATGGGGCTTGAGTAAATAACGCAATCTCTCAAAGTCCGCTGGCGTCATCAAATTAAAGAGCCGGCACTACGGAACAAACTGCAAGACTGTTCCTCCATCTGGTTTCCCACCGCCGTACAGCGTCGTTCCGTAGAAGTTATTGTTCAAGAAAAGCAGGGAACTCGCAGGCCATACCCCATCGTTGTCGCCTTGGAAGGCATATACAATGCTCTCCTCCCAGGTTCCGTCGGATATGCCGATCCCAACTTCCTGATTCCCGCGACGATCGAAGCGGTCAGTGTGGATGGCGGCGCCTTTAATGTTCGCGAGGGAGATAACGCCGTCGACCTAGCGGCCACGTATATACCACGGGTGCGGCTCGCCAGCTTCCTGAGGGCTGATCCCGGTCGCTGTAACGGTTCCTGACGACACGATTGATCCGTGGCAGCTCGATCATACCAATACAGTGATTCTGGCAGCGGCGGATGCCTGGAATCTCTCCGAGCAAAAGCAGTTTTCCTTTGCCGGTTTCTTTCGGGAGTATGCGCTCGATCTGCAATCCGATTTCGGCGCGGGCCTGATCAAGCAGAGCGAAACGCGGACCGTCGCCGGCGGCGAGAGCACATATTTTCAACATTTCGGCCCCTGGCTTTCTCTGTTAGCAGGCGTGGATCTGCGCCGTGACGCGCCTCGTAATCTCGATCTTCAGCACGCCGATGCTCAAGGCATCTTCCAGCTCAGCTTGACCTATTATTTCCGAAAGTGACTCACGAATAGCGATCCTGATGCACCTCGCTTTTTCTTGCGCCCTTCGCGAAACCTTTGCGCTCTTTGCGGTCAAAAGCTGTTACGACAACCGATCGAAAGCCCCAGCCAGGGGCTCGTCCCCCGTACTTATGTTTTAATCAGAAGAGCGTGAGTGTGCGCGTGCTGTAAGTGATGACCACTCGAGAGTTGGCCGGCTGGTGGCCGCTTCCTTCTATGACCGAAAAAATTCTTGCCGTACTGTTCGTGTTTATCAATTCCGTGATCACCACGACTGGCTATGCCGGAGTAACGCTTCTCATGGCGATCGAATCGGCGTGCATCCCTCTGCCTTCCGAATTGATCATGCCGTTTGCCGGCTATCTCGCCTTCACTGGACGCTTTCAACTATTCTGGTTGGCGACGGCGGGCGCTATCGGCTGCAACCTGGGCTCGCTGGTCGCCTATGAAATCGGCTGTTATGGCGGGCGTCCGCTGGTCGAGCGCTACGGCCGCTGGATTCTGATGGGCAAACGCGAACTCGACTGGGCCGATCGTTTCTTTCTGCGCTGGGGATATCTCGCCGTCTTCTTCGGCCGCCTACTGCCCGTTATCCGCACCTTCATCGCGCTGCCCGCTGGAGTGGCGCGCATGCCGCGCGGCCGCTTTCATCTCTACACGTTTCTCGGATCGTGGCCGTGGTGCCTGGGCTTGGCCTACCTGGGAATGAAGCTGGGTGAGAACTGGCGCGAGTTGGGAAAATATTTCCACAAGTTCGATGCCGTGATCGGAATTGTGCTGGTTGCGGCTGTAGCGTGGTTTGTGCGGAGTCATTGGCAGCACCGGATGAAAGACAGCAGCCAGCCGTCCGCCATCAGCGGGCAATAAAAGCCTTCATCGGTCGTCACGCCAGTTTCGACAGTTGCGAGCCGATAATCTGCCACCGTCCGTCGTGCTTCACCACCACATCCATATAAATGTAGCGAACGCGGAAGCGCCTGCCATCTTGCTCGACCTCATCCTCTTCCGAGCCATGAACGATCGCCACGTCTTCGCTGAGCACGCGAATGTGGCGGCCCGTCGAAGTCATGGAAAAATAACGAACTTTGCGTGAGCTGAGTTCGACGATCACATCCTGTTTAGTGATCGATTTGCCGGTTTCATCATACTGAATGTAGTCGTCGGCATAGATGCGCGTGAGTTCGGCGACGTCGGCGGCGATGATGGCCCGATCACCATCTTTAAAAAGTTTTGCGATTTGCTGCTCGTCGTTTTCTGGCATGCTATGTTTCAGATTCAGGAGGTTTTCAAAACCGTTTGGGAAGGGCACGACTTTAGTCGTGCCGATCAGCGCTGAAAATGTATCCGCGCTCTAGCGCCTGAGGTCCGCTTTTGCGTCGCGCGCTCCGATTTCGATTCTTCGCGCTGCAATCCGCAGCGTTTTTCTTATTGCCGCTGTTAGTGTACAAGCTAACTTTCCAGGAGGACCCCGTGATCCGAATGTCTCGCACCCTGTTAACGCTTCTGTTTTTCGCACTGGCGCCGCCCATCGTTTCCTACGCGCAAGCTTCGCCTCCCTCTTCCGACAGACCCTTCGCCGTTGAGTACTACTACAAAGCCAAGTGGGGCCATGCCGACGAATTCCTGAAGCTGTTCAAGAAGAATCATTATCCCGTGCTCAAGAAGGAAACGGAGATGGGGCGGATCGCCAAAGTCTGGATGGATCAGCCGCGCTATCACACCACCGAAGACGGTCGCTGGGATTTTCGCGTGACTATCGTCTTCAAGAATGCGACCGTGGCCAACGAACCGTTTGATGAGGCCGCGCTGCAGAAGCAGATGTATCCCGATCAGGAGACCTTCCAGCGAGAAGAACAGCGCCGCTTCGAGATTCTCGATGCGCACTGGGATTTGCCAGTGAAAACGATGGAACTGGAATCGTTGAGTCATTGACCGTCTCACTTCATTGAAACTTTTGTCATGGTGGTCGTGCCCCGGCGATGCGGGATTCCTTAATCGGATGTTAAGAACTGATAAAAAGTTCGCGGCAAATCCTTTCTGCGCACGATTGAAATTTGGAGTTAGACGCAGCCGCAGGGCTCTCGTACTCTTATGATATGGAACCGCTCATATCAGTGGAAGAATCGCAGTTTGATCTGTTGCACGAAATTGGCGTCCAGCTGGCGACAGCCGACGGCCTGCATGAGGTTCTGGCCCGCGTTGTTGAGTTTGTGACCGCACTGGTGAAGTGTGATTCGTGCTTGGTGTACGTTCTCGACAACGAGGAGTTGGTGCTGCGTGCGTCGAAGAATCCGCATCCCGATGTTGTCGATCGCCTGAAACTGCGCGTCGGGCAGGGAATTACGGGATGGGTGGCCGAGCACCAAGAGCCGGTGGCTATCGCCGAGCGAGCTGTGCTCGATGCGCGCTTTCAGTTTTTCCATGAGCTGCAAGAAGACAGCTACGAGGCATTTTTGTCGGTGCCGCTGATGTGCCGCGGACGCGTCGTCGGCGTGATGAATTTGCAGCACCGCCAACCTCATGTGCATCGCCGGCGCGAGATCCGGCTGATCTCTACCGTCGGTTTTCTGGTGGGCGCCGAAATTGAAATGGCGCGGCTGGAAGATGCGAACATCAATCTCGCCGAGCAGTTGCAGACCCGCAAGATCGTGGAGCGCGCGAAGGGAATTTTACAGCGCGATTTGGGACTGAGCGAGGAGCAAGCCTACCTGACCCTGCAGCGCCAGAGCCGCCAGAAGCGCAAAGCCATGCGGGAAATCGCCGAAGCGATTGTGCTCAGCGACGAAGTGAGAGTAAGCTCGGCTTCCAAACTGAGCTGAGGAAGTTGTCGGGGAGCAGTTCCGGACCTAGAGATCCTTCGACTGCGCGACTGATTCTCTTCGAGAATCAGTTGCTTCGCTCAGGATGACAAAATCAAACCCAAGGTCGACAAAATCAAATCCAAGGTCAGCATAAGGAAGGCCCGGGAGCAGAGGGGGTCTGCCCCCAGGTTTGGCAGGGCACTCAGCGGGCGGCAGATGCGGGCGTGGTTGCGGCCGCTTGCGCCACTTCGCGAGCTTCGGCGGGCACGGCAAAGCGCAGTGTCACTCCGAACTCGGGAAGTTGCATGGTGCTGACAAATCGTTGACCAGCGCGGGAGACGACCAGAATCCGGCTCGCCTCCATGCTTGGGGAATCCACCATATCGTTAACCATCAGCATGAACGTCGTTCCGTTCTCTCCCATGCTGCGCAGCGTCAGCATCTCCGCGGGACCGGTCGACCCAATGGTGAAGCGGTACTTGCCCGCCGGAACAATTGCACTCTGCCAATGGACTTCGTTCGTCAGCGTGAAACTGCCGGCCGCGTCCTGGGCAGAGGCTGTGCTGGGTGAGAAGTTGAGCGCGCTCAACATCAGCAGAGCGGCATAGATGTACTTGCGAATCGATTTCATAATGTCTCCTGTTCTTTTGTGTCAGGTCTGAACACACATCCGGCGTGCCGGGGAATGCATTCAGATTGAGTGGAGAACAACGAGGTCAGGAGAATTGCAATGCCGCAGCAGGGCTGGCATGCAAACGTCAGCTTCGCTGGGACCGGCCGCTGAGCTGGAGTGCGAAGTGATTCCACTATGAAGGATGCGAGCGATAGAGTCCAACGCAAAAAAGTCATGGAGTGGATCAGGAGGGCTTGTGTAGGCGTCTTCGGTACAATGTTGGGCGAGGTAACCGCTATGGAACGAGCTGAAGATCCTGTTCCCGTTTCGATGCCTGCTGGGCCGATCAAGGTTTTGGCCGCGGCTGTTACAGCAAACGTTTGCCTAGCCATTGCCTTACACTGGAAGAGCTACGATTGGATCCATAAGTTCGACGCCGTTTTGCTAGCGTCCTTCCTAGTGACGGTTCCCTCGATCGCGACATGGAGAAGAAAAGAAAAGAGGCCTTTCGAGTGGGCCCAGTTGTGGCCAGCTTATATGCTGCTGATGATCGCGACCAATCTTTTCGGCATGCGCTAAATGCGGTTGCGGTCTAAATCTCGAAGCGAATCTCCCCACGTGTGTTATTCTCCGCGATCCGCTCGATGATCCATCCACGCCGTTGAAGTGGTTTTCTGCGCGTTTGGCCGCTCCCATTTGCAAAACTCCTGCCGGATAGAGTCCAGCGCAAAAATCAATCGGAGCTACCTCATTGAAGTGGCAGCCGAGATAAATCGCACTCGACTTTCATGAAACGCTTAGCATCTATCCTCGCCCTTTCGATGACGCCACCCTGCCGTTGAAGTGAATCCTGAGCCGTTTGGGCAGCGCACGGTTGCCAAACAGCCCAAGATGAGAGACTATATAAACATTAGCTGGGTGGCATAAAACTGCCACCTCAGGAGGTTAGCCTTGTATCAGAAACGCCCCGGAGTTTTCATGGCTGATTGGTCCGACGTAGATGGTCGTCGTCATCGTAAACAGTTCAAAAATGCGGAAGATGCAAAAAAACACGAGCACCGCGAAAACGCTATGGTGCACGCCCTCCGCGCCAAACGCGAGTTGAAGCTTTCCGGTGCGAGCGGTGGCAAAAAAACCGCTAGATCGGAGACCGTTACTGCCACCACAAGTAAGATTGCCCCCGCGAAAGGGAAGCTGGGAGTGATGATCCCCGGCATGGGCGCGGTGGCCACTACATTTGTCGCAGGCGTCGAGGCGATTCGCAAAGGCCTGGCGAAGCCGATCGGCTCGCTCACGCAGATGGGCACCGTTCGGCTGGGCAAGCGCACCGACGGCCGCTCGCCGAAGATTAAAGAATTCGTGCCGTTGGCCGGGCTCGACGACCTGGTCTTCACCGGCTGGGACATTTTCGAAGACAACATGTACGAGGCCGCCTCGAACGCGGGCGTGCTCGACCAGCGGTTGCTCGACCAGTTGAAGCCGTTTCTTTCCTCGGTGACGCCGCGCTCGGCCGTTTTCGATCACAACTACGTGAAGAAGATCGACGGGCCGAATGTGAAAAAGGGCAAGACGAAAATGGATCTTGCCGAACAGCTTCGCCAGGACATCCGCGACTTCAAAAAGACCAGTGGAGCAAGCCGCCTGGTCACCATGTGGTGCGGATCGACCGAATCGTACATCGCAGCCGGCGAAGCGCACCAATCGGTGAAGTCATTTGAGAATGCGCTGCGCGAGAACGACGAAATGATCGCGCCCTCGATGGTCTACGCCTACGCGTCACTGATGGAAGGCGTGCCTTTCGCGAACGGCGCGCCAAACCTGACGGTCGATCTGCCTGTGATGCTCGATCTCTCGCGCCAGAACGAAGCGCCGATCTGCGGCAAGGATTTCAAAACCGGTCAGACATTAATGAAGACGGTTCTCGCTCCGGCGTTCAAGGCCCGCATGCTCGGCCTGAACGGATGGTTCTCAACCAACATTCTCGGCAACCGCGACGGCGAAGTGCTCGACGACCCAGGATCGTTCAAAACGAAAGAAGAGTCGAAACTTTCGGTGCTCGAGCACATCCTTCAGCCCGATCTCTATCCCGAACTCTACGGCGATATGTATCACAAAGTTCGAATCAACTATTACCCGCCGCGCGGCGATAACAAAGAAGGTTGGGACAACATCGACATCTTTGGATGGCTGGGGTATCCCATGCAGATCAAAGTCGATTTCCTGTGCCGCGATTCAATTCTCGCTGCGCCGATTGTCCTCGACCTGGTGCTGCTGATGGATCTGGCGAAGCGCAGTTCAGAGCTGCGCGGCCTGGGAATCCAGGAGTGGCTCAGCTTCTACTTCAAGTCTCCAATGACAGTGCCCGGCCTGTATCCCGAGCACGATTTGTTCATTCAGTTGATGAAGCTCAAGAACACGCTGCGGCACTTGAAGGGCGAGGAGTTGATCACGCACCTGGGGCTCGAGTACTACGACTAAGACATTGTGGACTGACTGCCTCAGTCGTATTCCCACGCCTCGGGCGGTACTACGGGCGATTCGATGTCACCGACGATCTTAAAAATGCCTTTCAGCCGACCGATGAATTTGGCCGGCTTTCCGACGGGTACAAGGCGAACAAAGGGTTTGCCACGTTTGGTGATAAGCACATGTTCTCTTGTTGCGTGAACTTCCTCAATCGTGGCAAAGCACTGCGCCTTGAACTTGCTTGCGGAGACTGTCTTCATAGAACAGCTCTCAGTTTCTATCGGTTTATTAGCTCTTTGCATTACCGTGCTTTTAATGGCATCGGGGCGCGAGAGGTCCTATAGCGGATCGGCTTCATATACGCAAACTTTTCCGATCCGTTAAGTCAAGTTCTTCTCTCGCCGATATTCATCAAACTTCCCCAGAAACTTATCAATATCTTTTTTCTGCAGGTAATACGGCGTCGACAACCGCAGCTTGTTCGGCTCCGCGCCGCGGATGCGTATCTTATATTTCCACATCCAGGTTTCCAGTTCCATGCGCTTCACCGGCGGAACGTTCACTGCAACAATCGCGCAGCGCAGCGCGGCATCAGGCGAGGTCCACGATTCCGCGCCGCGCTTCTTCATCTCCTCCAGAATGTAATCAGCAAGCTTGCGATGCCGGCGCTCAATGCGGTCGATGCCGATATCGCTCGCGAACTTGATCGAGGCGCGTAATCCCCAGAGCGCGGGGACGTTCGAACTGCCGATGCGCTGGAAGCGCTCGGCACGCAGTTTGGGATCGTCCCAGCCTTCGGTGACAATGGTGTTCCACAGTCGGTCGATGACTTCGTCGCGCACGTAGAGAAAGCCCGAGCCTTTGGGCGCCTGCAGCCATTTGTGCGGGCTGGAGGAATACATGTCGCAGCCGAGGTCGTGAATGTCCAAGCGCATCATGCCGGGAACATGCGCGCCGTCGATCGCCGAAAGAATGCCTTTGGAGCGGGCCAGGGCGCTCAGTTCTTTCGCGGGCAATACCACGCCGGAGAACGTCGTGATGTGGCTGAAGAAAATCACGCGTGTGCGTGGCGTTATGGCGTCATTGAAAAGATTCAGGACCTGCGCCGTATCTTTCACGGGGCGGGGAAGCGTAACTTTTTTCACCACGATTCCGTACCGCTTGGCCTTCAGGTTCCAGGGATGCTCGCCGCCGGGATGCTCCTGGTCGGTCATCAGTACTTCGTCGCCGGGCTTCAGGTCGAGTCCGTTGGCGATGTAGCTGTTGGCTTCGGTGGCATTGCGCAGCAGGGCGATCTCGTCGCGGCGGCAGCCGACGAACTCGGCCAGAGGATCGCGGAACTCGTTCCACGAGGCGTAGCCCCAGATGGGATAGTCTTCCGGGTCCTGTTGGTCCATTTTCTCGGTGGTGGCGTAGCCGTCAAACACGGCGCGCAACACGGGCGCTGGGCTGGAGCCGACGGTGCCATTGTTTAAGTAGACTTCGTCCTCGGGGATGAGGAATTGCTTGCGCAACTCGGCCCAATAGGCGTCTTCGTTCTTATCGTTATTTGTTTCGAGCAGCGAATGGTCTGGAAGCGACGGAGCTTTTTCGAGTTGCGCAAGAACTGTGCCTCGGAATGCGAGGGAAGCGGCTAATCCGGTGGCAGCGGTGGTGAGAAAATGACGTCGGTCGAACATGAGGCCTCCCGTGTAATGGCTTACAGGACGCGCCATCTTACGACCGGGGGGCGAAATCCTCAAGGGGCTGGAAGCGCAACCTCCGATTTGGATAACCCAAAGCAGACCCACAAGCGTCTAACCCAAAGGGATTGCTATCGCGCTTGTCCAGCGGGCGTATAATTTCCGTAAGAGTACGTTCGCGGCGAAGGGGTATTTATGAAATTGCAACGCTTGGCTCTCTCTGTGGCATTGGCGGGATTAGGCGCGGTTTCTGTTGTGGCGCAAACGCAGGCTCCTACTCAATATCCCGGCCAGTCGCAGACTCCATCGAGTCAGCCGCAACCGGGTCAAAATCCCGGTCAAAGCCCAACCGATCCTACCCAGCAACCGACTCCCACGCAAACTCAGACTCCGCGCGGCACGCAGCCTCCGAGCCACGATCCGGACAACGGCCAACCCAAGGCGGCCGATGTGCAGAATGCGCCGGTGCAGGCTCCCGCAGCCCTTCCCACCCAGGATGACAGTTCGATCAAACACGACGGCACCAAGACTGACGTGGATGCGGTTGGAAATCGCAACGTGGGTTGCGGCCGCGGGGTAGGGAACTGGTACACGGTTGAAGGACAGGTGGCGCGAGGACGCGTCTATGCGCAGCAGATCGAGTCGCAGATCAAACTGGTGAGCGATCCTGTCGTAACCGAGTACGTGAACCGCATCGGGCAGAACCTGGTGCGGAATTCGGATGCACAAGTGCCGTTCACGATTAAAGTGATCGACTCCGACGTGGTGAACGCCATGGCGCTGCCGGGCGGATTCTTTTATGTGAATTCGGGATTGATTCTGGCCGCCGACGAGGAAGCTGAAATGGCCGGAGTCATGGCGCATGAAATTGCTCACGTGGCCGCCTGCCACTATGGCCGTGAAATGACCCGGGCCAATCTTCTGCAGATGGCATCGATCCCCTTCATCTTTATGGGCGGCGCGATCGGTTATGCCGGCTACGAAGCGGCGGGACTGGCGATTCCCATGACCTTCCTGCGCTTCTCGCGCGGCTTCGAAGCTGAGGCCGACTACCTCGGCGTTGAGTATATGTATCGCGCAGGATACGATCCATCGGCATTCGTTTCGTTCTTCGAAAAGATTCAGGCCATGGAGAAGAAGAAGCCCGGAACTCTCTCGAAGGCATTCGATACCCATCCGCAGACGCCGGATCGAATCGAGAAGACGCAGGATGAAATTCGCAAGATTCTGCCCTCGAAACAGCAATATGTTGTGACCACCTCCGAGTTCGATGAAGTGAAGGCGCGGCTGGCATCGATTGAGAACCGCCACAAGGTGCTGGACCAGAAAGATGTGAACAAGCCCAGCCTGCGGCGGACCTCCAGTAGCAGTACGGATCCCAATTCCGGCGACAAGAGCGATGATGACCGTCCAACACTGAAGCGGCGGGATGATTCGTCAAACTAGCTGCGAATTGAGCGCGCATTTTAGGAACCGGCGGCTTCGGCCGCCGGTCTTCTATTTTTGGCACAACAGCGGGACTCCGGCCCCTTTTTTATGCTCTATGTCACAAAGATTTGTGACCATAGTCACAGCGTCCGCTTGTAGAAGCCCGATAGGGTAGGCTACGCTAGGAATACAGCGCAAGCGGGAGGAACAGGGCTTTCCATGCCAGAAAATACGCTCTCCATCACCGACAACCGCACCGGCAAGCAATACACCGTTCCTATTGAAGACGGCACGATCCGCGCGATGAACCTGCGCCAGATCAAAACCGATCCTGAAGATTTTGGGCTGATGACCTACGATCCGGCGTTTATGAACACGGCATCATGCCGCAGCAGCATTACGTTTATCGATGGCGACAAAGGGATTCTGCGCTATCGCGGATATCCAATTGAAGTGCTGGCCGAGCGCTGTACATTTTTAGAAGTGGCGTATTTACTCTTCTTCGGCGAGTTGCCGACTGAGAGCGAGTTGAAGACCTGGGTACATGACATCACGCACCACACCATGCTGCACGAGGCTACGAAGAAATTCATGGAAGGCTTCCGTTACGATTCTCATCCGATGGTGATGTTCGTCAGCACCGTAGCTGCGCTTTCGAGCGTCTATCCGGAAGCCCGTCAAGTGCACGATGCCGAGAATCGTATGTTGCAGATCAAGCGCCTGATCGGCAAAGTGCCGTCGATCGCGGGCATGTCGTACCGCTATAACGTTGGCTTTCCCTACGTGTACCCGGACAACGACCTGAGCTACACGGAAAATTTCATGAACATGTTGTGGAAGATGGTTGAGCCCAAATATGTGGCGAATCCTGTGATCTCGCGAGCGCTCGACATCCTCTTTATTCTGCATGCCGATCACGAGCAGAATTGCGGCACCAATGCCATGCGGGCTGTGGCGAGTTCACAGACGGACCCATATCTGGCGACGGCCTCAGCGGCATCGGCACTGGCTGGGCCCTTGCACGGCGGGGCCAATGAAGAAGTACTGAAGATGCTCGACGAAATTGGATCGAAAGACAATGTGCCCGCCTATATCAAGCGGGTGAAGGATGGCCACGGCAAGCTGATGGGATTTGGCCACCGCGTCTACAAGAACTACGATCCCCGCGCGAAGATCATCAAGTGGACGGCGGAGCAGGTGTTCGAGGTGACGGGACGCAATGCGAAGCTCGATATCGCCCTGGAGTTGGAGCGCATCGCTTTGGAAGACGAGTACTTCGTTAAGCGGAAGCTTTATCCCAACGTGGATTTTTATTCTGGGATCATGTACCAGGCGATGGGGTTCCCGGCGGAGATGTTTACGGTGTTATTTGCCATTCCACGGACGGCGGGATGGCTGGCGCAGTGGCAGGAGTTGATTACCGATCCCGAGCAGAAGATTACGCGGCCTCGGCAGATCTATACAGGGTATGAGCAGCGGGAATTCGTGCCCATGGAGAAAAGAACCGCAGCGGCAGTGCAGACGCGCTAGGCCCCCAATATCGTTGATGGCGACCGCATACCAAGCTCCCCTAGCTTCGCTCGGAGGAAACCCGCAGCCCTACACGGCCTGTTTCGTAGCCAGTGACGCCACATACTCGCGTCTCTCGGAGGGCGAAGTGATCACCCTCATCTCCTGCCAATCATAGGGAAACTCCCTGCCGCAATGCAGACAAGCTACATAAGTTCCGGTTAACGCACCGGCCTGTGGACGGCGAGCGGACCCACGAATGGTTACGGGAAAGCTATAACGCGAATGCCTACAGCCAAAAACCAAGTCAAACAGTCTTGCGACCATAAAGCACCTTCCACGCCCGGGTTTCTACCTGAGAGGCGGCCCCGGTGCAACCGCTACCACGCTACACCCGATACCTTAGATTCACACGTGCGAAAAATGGTTCGTTTTTAAACTGATCCGGGTTTTAGCCTACGCCTCGATTACTAAGTTCTTCATGACGAACCGCTTATGCGGCAGAAAGCGTCAGGATCATTGTCCTGGATTGGGAATCGTTCGGTGTGATGGTTATCACCCGCGAGCGCGAACCCGATCACATGATTTGTAGAAGGGCAGGCTTTTCTGAATCTAGGACAGGTTCAGGGCCTTCCGGATGGTCCCACGCTCCTTTTGGATCTTTTCCTGGAGCAGGGTAATGGCATAGATGAGCTGCTCGGGACGCGGCGGGCACCCGGGGACATAAACATCGACCGGGATCACCTGATTGACGCTTTGCACCAGCGCATAGTTGTTGAACACGCCCCCAGATGTGGCGCAGGCGCCCATCGAGATCACCCACTTCGGTTCGGGCATTTGCTCCCAGAGTAGACGAATGACCGGCGCCATTTTATTGGAAACTCGGCCGGCGATGATCATCAGATCGCTTTGCCGCGGCGACGGGCGAAAAACTTCGGCACCGAAGCGAGCGATATCGAAGCGGGACGCTCCCATCGACATCATCTCAATGGCACAGCAGGCCAGGCCGAAGGTCATCGGCCAAATCGAGCCTTTTCGCATCCAGTTCACGGCTGAATCGAGCGTGGTCAGCACCACTCCTTCCGGCGTGGGATTGCCGAAGGTCAGGTCTTTCACAACTTTCTTGCCGTTCTCCAGATCGACGTAGGGGCCGAAGTTCAGTTCAGGAGCCATGCCTTTCATTCTAAACCACGATCGAAACCTGGTTTTCAACAAATCGTGAATCTCGCTCTTGACAATGCATTTCTTTCCTGTAATCTGCCCCCGTCTTCCCTTCCAGAGTTTCAGGCTCCGTCTCGCATGTTTTAAGTGCTCTGCGCACGTAATAATTGCGACAGATATTGGGCCAACGGCTCGCGTTCCACAATCATCTAAGAAGGAGGTGTCTATGAGTCCACTGCAATCCATGACTACCGGACTAGGCGCCGGCAAGCGTCGCAGCCACGTGCCGCCGATTCCTGCGGCCAATTTCCCGGTCCAAGCCTCGCGCGCCGCGGCCGCCATCCAGCTTCCGCATTATCCCTTTCAACCGCTTCCCAAGCCCAACGGCCCTCCGCCCTACCGCTTCGATTTATCGCAGTTACTCACTGCCGCTGACATCACAAAAATCAGGAACGCCGGCGTGATGGTTTTCCACACCGTGGGCGACACCGGAGATTATCGAGACTCGGGCCCTCAGGATTTAGTCGCGGCCATCATGATGCAGGACGCCCAAAATTCGCCGAATGGCCGGCAACCCGCCTTCTATTACCACCTTGGCGACGTTATTTACTTTGCCGGTGACATCGATAAATACGGCGCTTATTTTTACGAAACCTACAAAGATTATCCCTGCTTCATCGTCTCCATTCCCGGCAATCATGATTGCCAGCCGGACGATCCTCAGGATGGCCCCGTCGACCCCAAGAAGTTTCCGCTCGACGGTTGGATCCAGAATTTCATGTCGAAGAATCCTGCTCAGTTGGGTTCGCTGAAGACTGCGTCGAACCGAACGCAGATGGATCTGCCAAATGTCTATTGGACCTTCACCACCCCGTTCGCGACAATCATCGGATTATTTTCCAACGTGAGCGAAACCGAGGGCGAGATTCATCAGGATCAAATCGACTGGTTCAAAGGCGAGTTGGCGGCTGCGGATCCGAACCTCGCCTTGATCGTCACAGTGCACCACCCTTCGTTTTCCGGCGATCAGGAGCATTCGGGCAGCAGTGCAGTCGATCAGGTTCTCTCCAGCAGCTTCCAGGCGACCAATCGTTATCCCGATCTGGTTTTATCAGGACACGTCCACAACTACCAGCGTTTCACCAATGTCGTTCAGGGGCCGAAGGGCAAACTTCAGATTCCGTATGTTGTGGCGGGCGGGGGAGGCTATACCAAGCTCGGCACACTGCATCCCGTGAATGGCGCGCCGCCCAAGGTCCCGCTGGCTCTCGGGAACCTCACGCTCGAGCAGTATGACCAAACAAATTTCGGATTCCTGCGCCTCGAAGTAAGTAAGAACCAAATCGTAGGGACCTACCGTTCAGCTCCTTACGTCAGCGGCGGAACTCCAAACGCAAGTGTGCTTGATAGCTTTGTGATCGACCTCGGCAAGAACACGGTGACAACGTCGGGCGCAGGCAAGCCGGTAAAAGCATCCAAACCGCCGTCCGCGAAAAAGAAGCGATGAATTGGCAAGTGCGTTGGGATTAGCCGCGCCCTTGGCGCGTGTTCTCGTCAAGGGCATTCGCTGTCTCCGCCGCGATTCAAACGCTCAATATCACTTTGCCGAACATCTGGCTCTTTTCTAAATATTCGTGCGCAGTGCGGATTTCGCTCAACGGAAACGTACGGTCAACCACTGGCTTCAGTCGTCCGGAAAACACATGCTTCAAAACTTCGTGTAGTTCGCCCATGGTCCCCATGTAGGAGCCCAATAGCCTCAACTGCCGCGCAAATAAATGCCGCAAGTCGATGGCGACATTCGGGCCGGTGGTTGCGCCGCAGGTCACCAGCGTGCCGCTGCTCTTCAGCGACTTCAAACTTTCATCCCAGGTAGCTGCGCCGACATGCTCGATCACAACATCGACTCCTTCTTTATTCGTGATCTTGCGCACCTCGTCGGAAATTTTCTGCTGGTAGTGGTTGATGCCGTAGTCGGCGCCGAGAGCACGGCCTTTCTCCAGCTTCGATTCGTCGCCGGCGGTTGTAATGACGCGGCATTGAAAAAACTTCGCGATTTGAATGGCAGCAATGCCGACGCCCGAGCTGGCTCCCAGCACCAGCACTGTTTGACCCGGACGAATCCCGGCGCGCCCCACGAGCATATGCCACGCCGTCACAAAGACCAGAGGCACGCTGGCCGCCTGATTAAAGTCAAGCGAGTCGGGAATCGTGATCACGTTGGCGGGGAGCGCTGCGATAAACTCGCAATTGCCGCCGTCAACGGCGTTGCCCAGCACGGTGAATTCGCGGCACTGGTTCTGCAGCCCCGCGATGCATTTTCCGCATCGTCCGCAGTAGTGCATCGGCGAGAGCAGAACTCGCCGCCCGGTTTTCAAGCCGCTAACGTACTCTCCAACTTCGACAATTTCACCCGCGACATCGCTGCCAAGAATATGCGGCAGCTTAACCCCAGGCAGTCCCTTGCGCACCCATACGTCAAGATGATTCAGCGAGCAGGCGCGCACCCGCACCAGCACCTGATCTTTGCGCGGCTGCGGATCGGGAACATCTTCGTAAGTTAAAACTTCCGGCCCACCGAATTGATGAATGCGGACAGCTTTCATACTCTCTTCCTGCAATCCTATGTAGAGTGTTGAAGGCAAGAATAGTGGTGCCGGATGCAAACGGCACCACTATCAAGGCAATGCTCAAATTAACATTTGTCCCCAAAAACACCTTTTGCAGATGCCGCTTATGCCGCCATCCGGCCGAGTGTTTTGAAAAATGCCAGCAAGTCGGCATTGATCTGATCCTTGTTCGTGGAACACATGCCATGCGGCAGCCCCGGATAAACCTTCAGCGTCGCACCCTTAACTAATTTAGAAGATAGCAGCGCCGCTGCGCCGATAGGAACAATCTGATCGGCGTCGCCGTGGAGAATCAGCATCGGAACGTCGAACTTCTTCAGATCTTCGGTGAAATCGGTTTCAGAGAAGGCCTTGATGCAATCGTAGGCGGCTGGGAACCCCGCAAGCATTCCTTGCAACCAGAAAGAATCCCGCAGGCCTTGCGAAACCTTTGCGCCCGGCCGGTTCGCCCCATAAAACGGCGAGCTAAGATCTTTGAAGAACTGCGAGCGATCGGCGGCAACTCCTGCACGAATTTCATCAAATGCGCTCATGGGCAGGCCGGCGGGATTGGCGGCAGTCTTCAGCATCAGCGGCGGCACCGCGCTAATCAGCACTGCGGCGCTGACTCGCTTAGTCCCGTGGCGGCCGATATAACGTGCGACTTCGCCCCCACCGGTCGAGTGGCCAACATGAATCGCGCCCTTCAAGTCGAGCGAATTCACCAGTTCGGCGAGGTCGTCGGCATAGGTATCCATGTCGTTGCCGTTCCAGGGCTGGCTGGAACGTCCGTGTCCACGGCGATCGTGGGCGATGCAGCGATATCCGCGGGAGGCGAGGAAAACCATCTGATCTTCAAAAGCGTCGGCGCTGAGTGGCCATCCATGACTGAAGACTATGGGTTGGCCGGTGCCCCAGTCCTTGTAGTAGATCTGCGTTCCATCGTTGACGGTGATAGTAGGCATAGCAATACTCCTTTCGGAAATTTTCTAACTTGATGAAGTCAAGGTCAGAAGCCTTCGGACTACGCGGCGCGTGCAGTTGCCGGTTCAATTTCCGTATGGAAACGTTTGGTTACAACGATTGTCAGTCCAATAAATGCCACAAGAACGATGACTTGAGCAACGAAGAAGGGTGACTCGGTTTGAGTCGGCGCTATCGCCTTCAGCGGCGGCACATGGCGGAACGCCTGCACGACCAATATGAAAACATTGAGGTAAAGGGCCGTCGCAGCGCCTACAACGTAAACCCAACGCCACCGACCCGCCAGATGGAACGTATAACGCGCAGGAATGGCGACCGCCAGAACCACCAGCGAGACGATACCGATGGTATGCGATGGCAGAAAGTGCGTGAACGGGAACGCGAAGCCGCTGACGCTGGTTAGAACAGTGCTGAAAAGAAAAAGCGCGGTCCAACCGTCGAGCCGTTTGCTGGTGAGCAGCCCGAACATCACGACAAATCCACAAGCGATTCCGACCAGGCTGATCAAAACGTGTAAGAGAGTGTAGGTGGCAAGCGAAAGGCCGAGGACCATGTTACGCCTCCGTCTGGAAACACCGATGTTTTAAACCAAGATGTTTGCAGTGTTCGCAAAGATACATTTAAATCCTGCCTTCAGCCACCAAAATTACGTGCATGTGCAGCAAAACTGTGGAACTGCCTCGACCCGAGAAATACAGCCCCGGCAGGCGCTAGAACAGGTGTACACTGTTCGCCAGATCGAACCTTGGAGATCCCGGGTAGATTTTGGCGCCCTGCCTAGCCTTCTAGTCACTGGAAGTCTTATGAGAGGTTCTTCTGAAGCCGGGCGATTCGCTAAGCCTCCGAACGTTGCCAGGGATTTTCTCCGGCCAAGCCTCACGCTGCTCGCGAGCGCGGCAGCCTGCTTTCTGGTCGCGGTCTCCGATACACGCGCGCAGAGCGTGACGCCGCCAACCGCCGCACCGAGCCCGGCCGCGCAAACCGAGAAGAAGCCGGACTCCGCGGAGCTTGCCTCCCACGATGAGCCCGCGACCTTCAAAGTAAATGTGAAGCTGGTGGTGGTTCGCGCGGTGGTGCGCGATTCCCAGGGACATGCCGTCGGAAATCTTCGGCAGGAAGATTTTCAGATATTTGACAAAGGCAAGCCGCAGACAATCACTCAATTCGAAGTGGAAGAGCCGGGCGCTCTGGCCGCCAAGGTGCGACAAAGATCTGCCGAGCAAGCCTCTGAAAGTGCTGTAACATCAGGCGCCGGAAATTCGCCGTCTTCTTCTATGCCTGAGCGGTACATCGCCTATATGTTCGATGACGTGCACTTGGCATTCGGCGATCTCGCGCAGGTTCGCCAAGCTGCGGAGCGCCATTTCGCAACCTTGCGGCCCACGGACCGGGCTGCGATGTTTACGACGTCCGGGGTTATGCCGCTGGATTTCACCGACGACCGCGGCAAGCTGCATGAGGCTTTGAACCGTTTGCAGCCGCGCTCGATTATCGGTACCAGCGTTGTGCAGGAGTGCCCGGACATCACCTTTTACCAGGCAGACTTAATTATCAATCGAAACGATCCCCAGGCCCTCTCGGTTGCATTGCTAGAGGCGCTTGCTTGCGAAAAACAGAATTACCCCTCATTGGCTGCCTCGAGCGCCGCTTCTGCTTCAGCAATGCAGACAATGCAGGCTGTCGCAATGCAAACGGTGCAGGGCCGGAGCGCGGAAGTTTTGGGTATTAACCAGCACGAGAGTCGAGTCTCCCTTGGCTCACTCTCCGATGTAGTCCGCAGAATATCGGCGATGCCGGGACAGCGCAGCGTCGTGTTGGTTTCTCCCGGATTCATCACGCCCGAAATGGAGTTCGACTACAACCAAATTGTGGATCGAGCGCTGCGTTCCCAAGTAGTGATTAATGCGCTAGACGCTCGCGGCTTGTACGTGCCAGCGCAATTTGCAGACGCCAGCCAGTCGTCGTTCGGCGTCGTCAGTGCGGGTCCGGCGGCGATTGGAGGCAAGGCGTTGCTCATTACCGCGGCCTCCTCCGCGCGAGACGAGATTTTGTCGTTCCTGGCGGAAGGAACGGGAGGCATCTTTTTTCATAACAGCAACGATTTCGATGAAGGATTTAGACGCGTAGCCGAGACTCCGCAATATTCCTATGTGCTGGCTTTTGCTCCCCAGAACCTGAAGCTCGACGGCAGCTTTCATGATTTGACGGTGAAGCTCAACCGCCCGCAGAAGCTCACGGTACAGTCGCGCCATGGCTATTTCGCGCCGAAGAACTATGCCAGCCCAGAGGAGCAGGCAAAGCAGGAAATTGAGGACGAGATGTTCTCGCAGGAAGAGGTGCACAATCTTCCGGTAAAACTGCGGACGCAATTTTTCAAGGCCAGCGATGACGACGCCAAACTGGTCGTCCTCGCGCATGTGGATGTACAACATTTGCACTTTCGAAAGGCGGAGGGCAGAAACAATAATGTCCTCACCTGCGTCTCGGCTTTATTCAATCGCAACGGCAACTTCATTCAAGGCATGCAGAAAACCGTAACCATGCACTGGAAGGACGAGACGCTGGAAACCAAACTCGCCTCGGGCATCACGCTAAAAACCAGTTTTGATGTGAAGCCCGGCAATTACCTGGTGAGGCTGGTGGTAAGGGATGAGGAAGGACAATTGATGTCCGCCGAGAATGGAGCGGTGGAGATTCGCTAAAAGTTCAGTGGAGGTGGGTCATGCGCAATCGGCGGCTGAGTTTTCTACTTACTGCTATTTCCGTGGCGACCGGCGCGCTCTTTTTTGGACAACTGCTCGGCTTGGAAGTGCTGCATGCGCAAAGCGGCACTGCAGATGAAACACCCATCATCCATTCGGAGTCGCGCCTGGTCTTGGTCGATTCCGTCGTGACCGATAAAAAAGGGAATTACATTCGCGACCTCCAGCAAAAAGACTTCAAAGTCTGGGAAGATGGGAAAGAACAGGCAGTAACCAGCTTCTCTTATGAAGAGAGCACTGGCTCAGAAGATAACAAGCCGCGCTACATGGTGCTCTTCTTCGATAACTCCACCATGGATTTTGCCGATCAAGCCAAAGCCCGCGACGCGGCAGCAAAATTTATCGATGCCAATGCCGGCGCCGGGCGGCTGATCGCGATTGCCGAGTTCGGCGGAAGCGTGCGCATTACGCAGAACTTTACCGCCGACGCGCAGCGTCTGAAACAAGTGGTAGCCGGTATCAAAGGATCTTTTGTTTCCCCGAATGCCCAGCCGGTGATGACTGCATCGCTGGCGCCCCCGCCGGCTGCGCCGTCGCTTGGCAACGCGGAGGCCGACTTCGGCGTGCACTCGGTGCTGCTCGCCCTGCGCGAGCTCGCGAAAGGAATGTCGAGTGTTCCCGGCCGCAAGACTTTGGTGATGCTTACGTCAGGATTCCCGCTCAGTTTCGAGGCTCAATCGGAAGTCACAGCGGTCATCGATACCTGCAACAAAGCGAACGTTGCCATCTATCCCATTGATGTTCGCGGATTGGTTGCCCCAGTGCCCACTGGGCTCCAGGGTCGGCTTGTGCCTCCTGCAGTTCATTCGGCACAGGCAATGCTGCTTCGAGCCGCTTTCCATGATTCGAGTCTTTCCTACCGCGCGCAACTGCGGCTGGCCGCATTCGTGGAACCCACAGGCTTGCTGTTGCAACACGGTGGAGGCGGAGGAGGTGGCGGTGGCGCCGGCGGTGGTGGCCATGGTGGCGGAGGGCCAGTCGGCGGCGGAGGTGGCACGGGAGGTACTCACGGAGGCGGAGGTAGCACTGGCGGAGGCAGCACTGGCGGTGGAAAGAGCGGCGGCACCGGCCCCACGAGCGGCGGCACGGTCGCCCCATACAATTCCAATCCCTACAACTCATACAATCAGCCTCGCCAAATCGTTCCGCAGTTTCCTCCCAGCGCTTCAAATAATCAGCAGGTGATGTATCAGCTTGCCGACGGTACCGGCGGCTTCGTGATTCTCAACACCAACGATCTGCTCGCCGGATTGGACAGGATTGCCAAGGATCAGAACCAATATTATTTGCTCGGCTACAAGCCGGCGGTGTCAGCCGATGGAAGTTGCCACAGCTTGAAAGTAAAGGTAGACCGCGGAGGCGCCGAGGTTCGGGCCCGCACTGGCTATTGCAACAGCAGGCCCGTGGACCTGCTGGCGGGAAATCCGGTCGAGAAAGATCTAGAGGCTCGCGCAGGCGGCGAGATGAAAGGTAACGTTGCAGCCACCATGCAGGCTCCGTTCTTTTACACTTCGCCCAACACAGCGCAGATTCATCTCGCCGTGGAGATTCCATCTTCAGCTCTGAAGTTCGATAAGGTGAAGGGAAAACAGCATGCGTCCCTGAATATTCTCGGCATCGCATACAAAGAAGATAATTCGATTGCCGCGCGATTCAGCGACACCGTACCGTTCGATTTCGACGGCAAGAAAGAAGTGGAAGAGTTCCAGAAGCGGCCATTTCACTACGAGAATCAGTTTGGCATCGCATCCGGGCAATACAAACTAAGAGTGGTGTTCAGTTCCGGAAACGACAGCTTTGGCAAACTCGAATCCCCGCTGGCGATCGATCCTTACCGCGGCCAGGAATTCAGCATCAGCGGAGTCGCGTTGAGCAATTCGATCCGCCGCGCTGCCGACATCTCAACCGACCTCGATAGCCAACTACTGGAAGATCGCACTCCTCTGCTGGTGCAGGGGCTGCAGATTTCGCCCTCAGCGTCCAACCATTTCAAGAAGACGGATGTGGCCGCCATCTACGCGGAAATTTATGAGCCGCTGCTGAAGAATCCTAACCCGCCTGACGTCGGCTACGAGTTGACCGTGGTCGATCGCAAGAGCGGCCAGCAGAAACTTCATGTTGGAGATCGTACGCCAAAAGGAAACGCCGGCAATCAGGTCATTCCGCTGGGCCTCAAACTGCCGGTGGCTTCGCTCGATCCCGGCTCTTACCGGCTGGACTTGCGCGCAGTCGATTCGGTTGGGAATTCCAGCAAAACCCGCTCCGCCGATTTTGAAGTGGAGTAGGGATCTGCTCGCGAGCGCATGCTTGCACTCGACCTGCACGAGGCGATTCGCATATCATTCGAGAATGATTTTTGCGAACACGACGTGCCAGGATTGCGGGCTTTTGTCGACTCCCGCCGCAACCCTTGCGCCTGACCCACGGATTGAGCGCTCGAGGTCCGCTCAATGATCATCACCCGAAGCCCGCTGAGGATTTGCCTCGGCGGCGGCGGCACCGATCTTCCTTCTTATTACCGCCAAAACACAGGCTTTGTCATCTCCGCCGCAATTCAGCGCTACGTCTACATCACCATTAACGAGGCCTTTCGTCCGCGGATCATCGTGAAGTATTCCAAATTCGAAGATGTGGAGCGCGTCGACGAAATTCAGCATCCGATTATCCGCGAAGCTTTGAGATTGACTGGCGTAACCGGGCCCTACCTTGAGATAGTCAGCCTTTCGGATATTCCGGCGGGCACGGGGATGGGATCGTCGGGCAGTTTCACGACCGCATTGTTGTCCGCGTTGCATACTCTGAAAAGAGATTTTGTGCGTCCGCGCGAACTCGCGGAGCAGGCTTGCCACATCGAATTAACGCTCCTGAATGAGCCCATTGGCAAGCAGGATCAGTACATCGCCGCCTTTGGTGGCATTAGCTGCTTCGAATTTCTTCCCGACGATCGCGTCACGGTCGAGCCTCTGAAAATTTCCGCCGAAACTCTGGCGAATCTGGAAGACAATCTGCTGCTGTTCTTTACCGGCAGCTCCCGTAACGCTTCAGATATTTTGCGCGATCAGGATTTCAGGACCAAGCAGAACAATCAGGAGATGCTCGACAATCTTCACTTCACCAAACAACTGGGCATCGAGAGCCGTGATGCCTTGCTCGCCAGTGATCTGAACAAATTCGCAGACCTGATGAACGTGCACTGGGAGCACAAGAAGAAGCGGTCTCCGGGCATGAGCAGCGGAGAAATCGACCAGTTGTACGCGCTGGCCAGAGCCAATGGCGCGCGGGGTGGAAAGCTGATTGGCGCCGGAGGCGGCGGTTTCCTGATGTTCTATACCGAAGAGAAGACGCGCCTGCGCCACGTGATGCGCGCCGCCGGACTGCGCGAAGTCCGCCTTCAGTTCGACTTCGCCGGAACCACGGTCGTGACACATTCCTAGGAGCCTTCATTGTTGACAGTTGCCATTCTCGCCGGCGGCCTGGCCACGCGCTTGCGCCCCATCACAGAAACCGTGCCCAAGTCACTGCTGGAAGTGAACGGCGAGCCGTTTGTTGTTCATCAATTGCGCTTGCTGCGGGGGAAGGGAATCCGCCGAGTCGTGCTCTGCGTCGGCCACCTTGGCGAACTGGTTCAGCAAGCCGTCGGCGACGGCGCGGCCTTAGGCGTTCAGGTAGACTACTCATTCGATGGAGCGATATTGCTGGGCACGGCCGGTGCCATCAAGAACGCATTGCCCCAGCTGGGTGATTCTTTCTTTGTGATGTACGGTGATTCTTATCTGCCATGCGACTACGCGGCCATTGCGCGCAGTTTCGAGTCCGTCACAACGCTGGGCATGATGACCGTCTTTCGCAACGAAGGGAAGTGGGACACCAGCAACGTCGGGTTCGAAGGTGGAAAGATTCTGGCGTACAGCAAGACCGAGCGGACGCCGCGCATGCACTACATCGATTATGGCCTCGGCGTTTTTCAGGCTCAGGCGTTTGAACAACTGCCGGAAGGGAAGCCATACGATCTGGCCGAGTTGTACGCGGATTTACTGCGACGCAAACAGCTGGCGGCGTTCGAAGTGCGCGAGCGATTCTACGAGATCGGCTCACCGGCCGGGTTGCGGGAAACGGCGGAGTTTCTCGCCGGCCGCGGAGAAGCAAGCACAGTAACCCATGAATGAAACGACTGCATTTTCGCGGCAGTTCCTGGCGGAAGCGAAAGAGGTCATCGATCGCCTGGATGCCGCGAGCATTGAGAAAGCCGCCGCGCTTCTGGCGCAGACTCGTTCGTCCGGTGGGCGCTTGTTCATCCTTGGCGTCGGCGGAAGCGCAGCCAACGCTTCGCACGCGGTCAACGATTTCCGAAAAATCGCCGGCATCGAAGCTTATGCGCCCACCGACAATGTTTCCGAACTCACCGCACGCACTAACGATGAAGGCTGGCAAACCGTCTTCGAGAGCTGGTTGCGCGTCAGCCGCTTGCGCGTCAACGATCTCGTGATGGTGTTCTCCGTTGGCGGCGGCGATCTGGAAAAAAATGTCAGCCCCAATCTGGTGGCTGCGCTGCAATACGCGAGAACTGTGGGCGCGAAGATTCTTGGCATCGTTGGCCGCGACGGCGGCCACACAGCGAAAGTCGCGGATGTTTGCATCCTTATTCCTATGGTGAATCCCGCGCACATTACCCCGCATACCGAAGCTTTCCAGGCGGTGGTGTGGCATTTGCTGGTCTCGCATCCCGCCGTAAAACAGCAGCAAACCAAGTGGGAGTCAACCGTGGCCGGGAGCGAACCAAAGCGCGCAGTTTTTCTCGATCGCGACGGAGTCATAAACCGCGCCTCAGTGCGCGACGGCAAGCCTTACCCGCCAGCGAATCAGACAGAACTCGAAATCTTGCCCGATGTCGCATCCGCGCTGCGCGATCTCAAGGCGCGAGGATTCGCTCTCTATGTAATCACCAACCAGCCCGACGTTGCGCGCGGCAACCAGACGCGCGAAGCCGTCGATGCCATGCATCGTACACTGCTCTCCACGTTGCCGATCGACGATATCTTCGTCTGCTATCATGACGACAAAGATGATTGCGAGTGCCGGAAACCCAAGCCTGGCCTGCTGTTGCAAGCGCAACGCAAATACGACGTCGACTTCTCGCGCAGCTATCTCGTAGGCGACCGATGGCGCGACATCGATGCCGGGCATGCTGTGGGCTGCAAGACAATTTTGGTTGACTACGATTATCGCGAGCGCAAGGCCGCGCACCCTCCGGACGCCACGGTTCGGTCGCTGCGCGAAGCCGCCGACTGGATTATGCACTCCAGCGTGAAGGAGTCTACGAATGAAGTCCGTGTCTGAGTTAAAGGTTCAGATTTTCGCCGACGGCGCCGACAAGGCCAGCATGCTCGATCTCTACCGGCAGCCTTACATCAAGGGCTTCACCACCAATCCCACCCTGATGCGGAAGGCTGGCATCACCGACTACGAGCGCTTCGCTCGCGAGATCCTCGAACAAATTGGCGATCGTCCGATTTCTTTTGAAGTGTTCGCCGACGATGAAGTTGAAATGGAGCGGCAGGCGCGTAAGATCGCCCGCTGGGCTGCAAATGTTTACGTGAAAATTCCAGTCACGAATACACGTCGCCAGCCCATGGATAAGCTGATTCGCCGCCTCAGCGGCGACGGAATTCAGATTAATGCCACGGCACTACTTGCGCTCGAACAAGTGAGCTACATCGCGCAGGCGCTAAAGGGCGGCGCGCCTTCCTATATTTCTGTCTTTGCAGGGCGGGTTGCCGATACGGGCCGCGATCCGGTTCCACTCATGAAATCCGCATTGGAAATTATGGCGCCCGAGCCCAAGTGTCAACTCGTCTGGGCAAGCCCCCGGGAGCTTCTAAATATTTTCCAGGCCGACGAAATCGGCTGCCACATTATTACTGTGACTTCCGACGTTTTGAAGAAAATCAATCTGATCGGGAAAGACCTGCTCGAATATTCTTTGGAGACGGTGCAGATGTTTCACGACGACGCCGCCCGCTCAGGATTCAAGCTCGAACACGCGGTAGAAGAACGGCCAGTGGGGTCGCTGACTTCGTAGAAGGGTATTTTTGTGAGCGCTATCCGGGATACTTTCCAGTGATATAACCTTCCAACTCCTCAATCTGGTGAGCTTGGTTGGAGACGATCCACTTCACCAGATCGCCCAGCGAAACTACCCCGACCACCTTTCCGTCATTCGAGAGCACCGGCAGGTGTCGAAAATGGTGCTTGGTCATGATCGACATACAATCGTCCACCGTATGGCGCGGCGTGACGAAAACCACTGGCGAACTCATAATCTCGCGGACTAGAGTTTCTTTCGAGGAGTGGCCCTTCAGAATAACTTTGCGCGCATAGTCGCGTTCAGAGAGGATGCCGACCAGTTTGCCGTCTGCGACCACAAGCAGCGCTCCGATGCCCTCGACTGCCATCTTCTCGATTGCCTGGTACACCGATTGATCGGGCGCCGCGGATAGAATCCGGCTATTGCCTTTACCCTTCAGCACCATCTCAATCGTATCTGTAAGTTTCATGTGTCCACCCTCTAGCCGGCCAAAATTATACGCCTCGGACCCGGCATATGATGCCGGCCAGCGCCGTAAGGTAAACGGACGCACATTTTTGAACCTACCGCTAGCGGGGTTTTACGGCGGAGCCAGGAGGCATCGCCCCAGTAATCATCTGCAATTGCCCTGATGAATAAAATCTCTTAAACTGTGGCCGCTGCCCAACATAAATTTCTCTTGGGGCAAGTTCACAAGACTTCACAACAGTCTTTAGAGATGGGTTTTACACATGAACAACAAAGTCTCTAAGTCGCTGTTAGTCCTGGCAGTGGGGGGTCTGATGTCGATTGGCGCCGCCTCTGCTCGACCCCAAAGCAATACATCGGGCGCTGGGCCAGGAGTAGACGATCCCGGGCATCCGCGCGTCAACGAAGTGAATACCCGCGAAGCCAGCCAGCAGAGCCGCATTGCCAATGGCGAAAAGAACGGCACGCTTACTGCTGGTCAGGCGGCGCATCTCGAAAATCGCGAACAGCACATTCGGAATCAGGAAAACGGGACATGGCGGCCAATGACGGTCAACTCACCAAGAGTGAGCAGCGACAGATCAACCGCGAACAGAACCGCACCAGCAAGCAGATCCATCAGGACAAGCACTCGGCAAAGTAACCAGTAGGTCTAATCAATCGACGCGCAAGCCGCAAAGGATTGCGGCTTTTTTATTGCAGTTTCGGCTCAGACCGGAACAGGCACCCGATTCATCCGGGTGCCCGCGCCAGGGCTTGCGGCCGGTAAAATGACTTCGGGTTGCATTCAGGGATTGATGACGCCGAATTCTCCCGTACCGTAATTGTTGGTGCCGGCAGCAAAAAATAACTGGTCGGTGTTTCCATTGGTCGCCGTGCTTCCGCCGCCAAACAACAATGCCCAGAGTCCGGGAATGGCGATGACCTTCCCAGTTGTGTCCTTCAATTGGCCAGCCACTTTGCCGGTGGTTAGATTGATGGCGTTGATTTTGCCATTGTTCACATTGCCCACCAGCAAGTCCCCGCTGAACGGGCCGAAATTGCTCGGAGCCAGCGCAACTCCCCACGGAGCCAGCACCGGGCCCGCACTTCCATTCCTGGTGATTAGCTTGATTAATTTTCCGGAGGCGCTGAACAGATCCACAGCGCCTCCGCCGCTGCCTTTAAACGTGACATAGATCTTCCCTTTGATCGCCTGAACCCCGTAAACAGTCAGCCCGGTCAAAGTAGAATCGCCGAAAGTCTTCGTCAAATGGAAGTTGCTGTCATACACCTCGATCAGATTCGTCGCCGAGTTCGCCGCGTATAAAAATGTGCTGCCGCTCATGGTTGCGATCGTAAGTCCCGTGTACTTTGCCGTCGCGTGGTTATTGACCGCGATCACCGCGCTGCTGGCATTGACGGAATCGTTCCAGCCGCTGATGGTTCCGTCCATGGTTGCGAAGACGAAGCTGGCAGCGCCTGAGACCCCGTTCTGAGTAATGACAAATCCAGCGGTCGAATTGGCCACCATTCCGGTAGGACTGCCCTTCGATCCCGCAGCCGCAGGAATCGTTACTACTAGCGGCACAATGCTTCCGGTAGCGTCGTAGACCGTGGATTTCCCAGTGCCGTTGTCGGCAATCCAAAACGGGCCGCCGCTCGAGTACGCCATGCCCCACGCATTCACCAGGTTCGGATCCGCGGAAGTGGTCACGAGGCTGGTGAGAGTGTATTGGCCAAAGAGATGGTTAGCGGCGGAGAGAACAAAAGCCGAGGTCAGCAAAACCCAGATGCTGCAGCGCGCCAAGAATCGAGCCATGATGAGATACGCCTCCAGTAAGCTACCGCGGCTGTCGCGGTAGGCAGCCGAATGCTAGCATTCCCGCAAAGCCCTTTTGTCACGATTTTGTCAAGAATGGCAAGTGACCGCACATTTCGCTCGGCACATGTCTATAATGTGCGACATACTCAGCGGTAGATTTCCCAGTTTGCCTTCTCCGCTGCGCCGCCTGATCCTGGAAGCGATCAGAACTGAGTCATCCGAATTGTCTGTCGAATGCATGCGCGTGAAACCCGGAGTTGAGGTCGCCGGCCTTACCGATGTGGGCTGCCAGCGCGAAAACAACGAGGATTCCTATCTCTATTGGGAGCCGGATGGGGACGAGGAATTTCAACGCAAAGGCCGCCTGGCGGTAATCGCTGATGGCATGGGCGGTCACGAAGGCGGGCAGGAGGCTAGCCGCCTCGCCGTGGAAACGGTTCGGGAAGTCTACGAGCATGACCTCCGCGACGATACTCAGGCCGCTCTAGTGGGTTCCCTCGCTGCTGCTCACCACCGGATTCAAGATTACGCCCAGCGGCATCCATTATTTCAAGGGATGGGCACCACCTGTACCGCTTTCGTTCTTCGCGGCCGGCAATTGTATTTTGCGCACGTTGGAGACAGCCGGCTTTATCTGATACGCGACGCGCGCATCCATCGCCTTACTCGCGACCATTCTTACGTGGGTCGGCTGGTGGAGAGCGGACTGGTGAGGGCAGAAGATGCTGAGAGGCATCCGCAAAGGCATATTCTGACGGCCGCGCTGGGATCGGGCAGTGAAGTCGCCGTGGACAGCGCTCAACAGGGTGTTCCGGTGCAGGAGGGCGACGACTTGCTGCTGTGCACAGATGGGCTGTGGGGCGTGGTCACCGAAGAAGAGTTGGAGAGCGCGGTGAGAGGAAAATCCCCGGCCGAGTCCTGCGCGGCATTGGTAAAGCTGGCCCGGCAACGCGGCGGCCCGGACAATATAACCCTTCAGGTGATGCACATCTTGCCACAAGCAACCCGGTAATTCCATCCGGCTGACATTTTTTCCCACAATTTTTGCTGCAAGCTGCAATGAGATGCACATCGCTCGCTTGGGCGATTTTTGCATATCGCGCTAAGCCTTTGATTATGCCGGGAATAGGGGAGTCCATTCCGTTCAGGCAAGGGTCTCGCGATTGCTAAATGCCAAATGTCAATAAAGTCTACTAAAGACATGGACTTTATGGCATAATTGTCCGCCATGAAAATTTCTCAAAAAGGACTCTACGCCCTGCAGGCCATGATGATGCTTTCCCGGCATCACCATCAGGGCGCCATCAAGATCCGTGAGATTGCCTACGAAGAAGATCTGCCGGAAAAATTTCTGGAACTCATTCTTCTGGAACTAAAGAATGCGCGCATGGTCGAAAGCGTCCGCGGAGCCAAGGGCGGTTACCAGTTGCGCCGCGACCCCTCGGAGATTCGGTTAAGCGAGATCATGCGCCTGATCGATGGGCCATTGGCGCCGTTTGCCGATGCCGAGCAACTGCGCGTACTCATCGACCGCGACTTGCCCCATCGCGCTCTCTATCAGGTATTTCTCGATGTGCGGGACGCGGCCGCACGCATTCTGGAAAACACCACGCTGGCGGACTTGATATCCGGCACCAAGCCGCGGCTCACAAGAGGGAAGCGGACGGCGAAGAAGAAGGAGAGAGAAAAAGCCAGCGTTCTGCCGATGGTCGTGGGAGGGAAGAGCGAATCAAAGTAAGCTGACTTGTAGTCGATCGGCTCGATAGTAGGCACAATGCCAACGACAGCGCAGTACTGAATCCGGAAATTCCCAAGTAAAAGTCCCAGATTCTGATTTAGCGAAAAATATTGAATTTTAAGTCAAATCACTACTAAGTCGATATAGATAATTAAAACAATCGGGTGAGTCCGACCGATAGCTGGCCCGAAAAAGTTTCTGTTTCCTCCCCCGTTTTTAGGTTTCGATCAAAACTCAAAAGGAGAGTACTGAACTTTCATGAAAGCCAACAAACTGTTTTTCGCAGCTCTTGCATCGGCGGCTCTTTCCGCCGGAGCCTGGGCACAAACTGCGGTCTCCGCACAAACACCCGCTCCTTCACCCATCACGGCCTCCGACGTCCAGGCTCTCAAAGATGCGCTGGCGGCTCAACAACGGCAAATCGACAAACTCACACAGCAACTGGAAGGGCAACAATCCCAGAAAGACGCCGCTGGCAACACCGCCGCTGCTCAGGTGCAGACGGTCTCGCAACAGCAGCCTGCGGAACTCAAGAACGCCGTTCTGGTCCAGCAAGACGGTCACGGCCTCAACATCCAAGACACGCAGTCGGCTCCGAGCTCCAACCCGATGCAGAGCCCGGTCATTTCCATTCACTTCAAAGGGATCACCATTACGCCGGGGGGATTCGTGGAAGCTGCATTCGTGCGGCGTTCGAGAGCCCTTGGAGCGGATCTGCCCACCCCGTTCAATTCGCTGACGATGCCGGGCGCCTCCCAGAGCACACTGCCGGAGTTCTTCGGTTCGGCGCGCCAGTCCCGGCCGACGGTATATATCGACGGGCGACTGAAGAACGTAGAGTTCTCCAGCTATATATCGGGCGACTTTCTCTCGGCGGGCGTAACCTCCACGGCCACGCAGACCAATAGCTACACGTTCCGCCTGCGGCAGGCGTGGGGACAGGCCAAGTTCGACAACGGTTGGAGCATTCTTGGCGGCCAGATGTGGAGCTTGGTAACCGAGAACAAGGCCGGCATCGCGCCCAGCGACGATATCGGAAAGACCAACGACGCCCGCCCAATGACCATCGACCCCGGATATAACGTCGGGTTCAGTTTTGCGCGTCAATATGGCCTGCGTGTAACCAAGGCCTTCGGGAATAAGTTTGCCGTCGCCGCTGCCATCGAGAATGCGCAGGGCACGCTCACGACGCACGGCAATGCCGATAACTTTCTACTCGGCGAGGCGGGTGCTAGCAACAGCTACAACACAACCGGGACCTATACCTTCAATCCATCGCCCGACATCATCGTCAAAGCCGCATTCGACCCCGGTTTCGGGCACTACGAGGTCTTCGGACTGGCAGACCGGTTCACCGATCGAATCTTCCCCTGCGCCGAGGTGGCCACCACCACTACTCTTTGCGGCGGCAGTTCGGTGGCGGGCATCAACGCTCTTGGAGCCTATAACGCGTCGAAAGAAGGCGGAGGCTTCGGCGCGAATGCGCGATGGAACTTCGATAACAAGCACATCGTTTTCGGTTTGCATGGCTTCGGCGGTAACGGTGTCGGCCGATACGGCGCGGCGCAGCTCTCCGACCTTGCAATTCGCGCCAACGGGACGCTCGATCTGATCCGTGGATACCAGGGCCTGACCTCGCTGGAGTGGCATGGAAAGAAGCTGGATGTGTACCTCTACACCGGCGCGGAATACGCCAAGCGTACCTATGACTTTGATTCTCTCGCCAACAAAGGCGCAGGGGTTGAAGTAGGATACGGTGCGCCTAAGTTCAGCAACGGGGGTTGCTACACCGAAATTGTTCCGGTCACCACCGGTACGGCCGGATTCAATCCCGGAACCCTCTCGAGTTGCACTTCCGACACACGCGCAATCATTGAGGGCACGGCCGGTTTCTGGTATCGCTTCTACAGCGGTCCCCGAGGCAGGGTCCAGTTCGGCACCCAGTACTCCTATGTGACCCGTCAGACCTGGTCCGGCATCACGCCGACCTCGGCTCCTTCCGGGTCGCCCGAAGGACTGGATGGCATGGTCTTTACTTCGCTGCGTTTCTACTTGCCGTAGCCGAGAGTCCTGCGTCGCAAATGCGGCGCAGGACAATTTTCGGTGCAACGTCTATCAACGCACTCAACTTTTCGAGGGGCGCCTTCCCTTCGGAAACGCCGCCGGCCCGGTTTTGGCTTACTCTCCTTTTCCGGGCCGGTGGTGTTAACGTATTCAAGTAAAATTCTTAATCGTGGGCTAGCGATTTGTTGCGCAGTTAAAACGATAACTATGAAATCCAGACGTGACTTTCTCAGGCAGGCATCCAGCGCGGCGCTCGCCGTAGGTACAGTTCCATCGCTCCTGAACTGGGCGCTGGCACAAGGGCAAGCGGTCGAGTTTCCCGGAGAAGATGGCATGATTCTCCGCTCCTATCGCTTCATCGATCTCGAAAGCCCCGCGCAGTATTTCAATACCTGGCTTACTCCAGCGAATCATTTTTTTGTGCGCAATCACATGCACGAGCCGAGCGAACTCGACGCTAAAGATTGGCGGCTTTCGATTGGCGGGGAAGTGGAGAAGCCGCTCACACTAAGCTTAAGCGAGCTTTCGAAGATCGAAACGCACTCGGTGGTGAACACTCTGGAGTGTGCCGGCAACGGCCGCGGTTTCCAGCGTCCCCAAGTGCCGGGTATTCAGTGGGGCAAAGGAGCCGTCGGAACGGCGCGTTTTTCCGGTCCGCGTCTGCACGATGTCTTACAGCGCGCCGGTGTGAAGCCGACGGGCAAGTACGTGATGTTCCGGGGACTCGATGAGGTTCCGGGAAAAGTGCCTCCCTTCATCCGCAGCATTCCCATTGAAAAGGCGCTCGACGGCGATACGTTGATTGCCACGCACATGAACGGATCGCCGCTGACCAAGCATCATGGCTTCCCCGCGCGCGCCCTCGTTCCGGGATGGATTGGCGCGGCGTCGTGCAAATGGATCACCGAAATTAAAGTGCTGGAGACGGAATTCGCCGGCAATTTTATGAGCCCTGCTTACCGCTTACCTAACCAACCTGTGAAACCTGGAGAGACGGTGAAGCCGGAGGATACGCATCCGGTAACGGGGCTGAGTGTGAAGTCGGTGATTGCCGCGCCGGGAGACGGCTCGTCAGTAAGGGTGGGCAGGATCTCCGTTCATGGAGTCGCATGGGCCGGTGAAGCCGACATTGCCAAAGTCGAAATCTCTACGGACGATGGCGCTACGTGGAGTCCGGCAACTCTCGGGCACGAAAACGCCCGCTATGCATGGCGTCTGTGGAGCTACGACTGGAAAGCCGCCAAAGCCGGTGACTATGCGATTCTTTCACGCGCCACCGACAGCCAGGGCCGCACGCAACCCGCAACCGCGGTCTGGAATCCCAGCGGTTATCTATATAACGCAGTCGATCAGGTGAAAATTCATGTCGTCTAGAATGCTTGGTGAGGCCGATTCGTATCAGGGCATGCCTTCAGGCATGCCGCAAGTTGTTCCCTGCGACGCCGCCTTTAGGCGCTGGATTTTCGCAATCATCCTGGGGGCGCTAGTTGCTTTGCCCTTGGCCGCGCTAGCGCAGAAATCCGCATCGGCGAACGTCACCGCAGATCTTCCGCCGGGAGCCATGCAGGCCAAAGCCACGTCCACATGTACAGAGTGCCACGAAGCGCGCATCATTCTGCAGCAGCGCCTAAGCAAAGCCGCATGGACAAAGGAGGTCGACAAGATGACCAAATGGGGAGCGCTCGTCGATCCCGCCGACCGCGATCCGCTAATCGATTACCTCAGCACGAACTTTGATCCCGATAAACCGCCTTACGAGCCGCAGCGCACCGCGGGCGGGAGTTCGGGGAAGTCGAAGTAGGAAGTAAACTTCAAGAGTGATCTAGCGGCGTTTATTTGAAGGAAAAGCAAAGCGCTGCCGACCCAATGTCAAACTTTAAGACATTACGGCAGCGCTGCGACTACTGAGCCCAAATACCTAGCGGAGAGTTTACGAACCCCGCTACGCTATTTCTAGTACATGGTGAGGTTCGCTACTTAGTTAGAAGCTGGAGAAGGAAAGAAGGTTTACAATTTTTTTTCGTCATCCGGCGATTTCTCTTCCGACTTTTCTTCGCCCTCGCCAGGATGGTTTTTCTCCGGCCGCAACACCGGGAACAGAATCACATCGCGGATCGTGTGCGAATCGGTCAGCAGCATGCACAGACGATCGACGCCCACGCCAACGCCCCCGGCCGGCGGCATCCCGTACGACAGCGCGCGAATGTAATCTTCATCCATCTGGTGCGCCTCGTCGTCGCCGCGCTCGCGTTCTTTTAGCTGCGCCTCGAATCGGCGGCGCTGATCTTCCGGATCGTTGAGCTCGCTGAAGCCGTTCGAAATTTCCATCTGCCCCACATAAATCTCGAAGCGCTCCGTCCACTCCGGCTCATCCGGCTTCTGCTTCGACAGCGGCGAAACGGCGGTGGGGAACTCGTAGATGATGGTCGGCTGCGTGAGATGTTCCTCGGCGACGGCCTCGAATAATGCCGCAATCGTTTTGCCGAGCGGCTCCTTCGGATCGTAGGCCATGTGCGCGTGCGCTTGATTGAAGCGCTCGACCAGCTTCTTCACGCCGTCATGCGTTGAGAAGTCACTCATTTCCGGCTTCGTACCAGCGGACTCAGGCCAGTAATGCATAATGGCTTTGCGCATAGTCAGCCGCTTCCACTGCGCCCAATCGATCTCCTGATCGCCCCACTTCGTTCGAGTGACGCCATCCGGATGGTCTTTATCTTTCGTTACATCCTTCGCTGCCTGCGTGATTAACTCCTGGGTGAGATCCATGACACCTTGATAGTCGGTGTAGGCCTGATAAAACTCGAGCATGGTGAACTCGGGGTTCCAGCGCCAGCCCAGGCCTTCGTTGCGGAAGTTGCGGTTGATTTCGTAGACGCGATCGAATCCGCCGACCACTAGCCGCTTCAAATAAAGTTCGGGCGCGATGCGCAGATATAAATCCATGTCGAGCGTGTTGTGGTGGGTGACGAAGGGCCGCGCCACCGCGCCGCCAGCGATGGGCTGCATCATCGGAGTTTCGACTTCGACAAATCCGTGCGCTTCCAGACTGCGCCGCAGCGACTGCACCAGCTTGCTGCGCTTCAGAAAAACCTCGCGCACTTCGGGATTCATCACCAGATCAACGTATCGCTGGCGGTAGCGCAGTTCGACGTCAGTAAGTCCGTGCCACTTCTCGGGCAGGGGCAACAAGTCTTTGCTGAGGAAAGTTATCTCCTCCACATGAATCGACAGTTCGCCGGTGCGGGTGCGAAACAAATAGCCGCTGACGCCGATATGATCGCCGAGATCGAGCAGTCGATATAACTCGAAGCCCTGGTCGCCGACCGCGTCTTTCTTCACGTAAATCTGCAGGCGCTTGCCGTCTTGCTGCAGATGGCAGAATCCGGCCTTGCCCATCAGGCGAATCGCCATGATGCGTCCGGCCACGCGCACGTTGACGCGCGGATTCTCCAGTTGCTCCGCGGTTTTGTCGGAATAGTCCGCGAGAATCTGCGGAATGGTATGCGTGAATTCATACTTGCTACGGTACGCAATCTGGCCTAGCGCCTCGATCTGTTTCAGTTTCTGGCGCCGCAGGTCGTAGATGTTCTCGTCGAATGCCAAGAGAGTCCTTTACAGGAATTGCGCCTTGCGGCGCGAATGTAAGTGGAAACGGTGAAACGCGATTATAAACAACTGCCGGGGCGGGAGCGATGTGGAAGCTTCATGAGCGGGAGCGGATTTGGCGCGTACTTATGTACTGTGGTACATTGGTAACATGATCGACGAACAAAAACTGCTGGTAGAGCGCGTGCAAACCGGAGTGCGCATGGAGAAGCGCCTGCTGAAAGTTTTGAAGGCCTTCGCGGAATATCACGACATGACCTTGGGCGATCTGCTGGAAGGCATTGTGCTGCATGCTTTCGATGGGAAAACGCCATTCAGCCCGGCATCGCTTGAGCGAATTCAGGAGTTGAAGCGGTTCTACGAGTTCGATCTGGATTCCAGCGCCAGCCACCGGTTGCGGGAAATTAAAACTCGGGTGCCGCGGAAGCGATCCAGCGAAAAATAGCGAGGTGCGACCAATTTCGCAGAAACCGATGAAACACTCCGTCACAGTCTTGAAGTGGACCCTCGGCGTCGTAATCCTGGTCGAGGCAATTCTTTTTGTACTACCGGGCGCTCGACAGGATTTCTCCCGAACCCATCTACCCAATTTCATTCGACTCGTTCTGGGCTGGGGCGAAATTGTAGGTGCGCTGCTGTTGCTGATTCCACCGACGGCCCGCCGCGGGGCATGGATACTGATCGCCACATTTCTTTTTGCCATCGCGATCCACTTATTGCATGGAATGGCGAACGTCGGAAATCTCGCGATTTATGCCGCGGCAGCCTGGGTGGTGGCGTCAGTCGAACCGGCCTAGCTTTTGCGCCGGCGCACAACTCCATGACGAACCAGGAATGCATCCATCGTTTCGAGGCTGACGCCGGCAAGGAAGTTAGCTTCCATCACGTTGACCACGTCCGCCTGGCATTCGCCTATCTTTGCGAAGACACCACTTTGACTGCCCTGGGAAAATTCTCTTCAGCACTGAAACGCTTTGCCGCGGTGAGAGGCAAAACAGAGCTCTACAACGAAACCATAACCTGTGCCTATCTCTTTTTGATCCGCGAGCGCATGGCTGCATGCGAAACCCAAACTTGGGAAGAGTTTGCCCAGCGCAATCCCGATCTGCTGATTTGGAAGGACGGCATTCTGAGCCGTTACTATGCCGAGGGCACGCTAAGCTCAGAGATCGCTCGAAAGGTATTTGTGCTGCCCGATAGGGGCCTGAAGTGCATTCCAAGCTCGCCGCTTGGCCCTGAGGGCAATCCCTGATAAAATTCTTTAAATCCATACATTGGAGCGAGAATGCAGGCAATCCTTGCGCTGGAAGACGGGCGAGTCTTCCGAGGCAAAGGCTACGGCGCCAAAGGCGAATGCTACGGCGAAGTCGTTTTTAATACTTCCATCACTGGCTACCAGGAAATTTTCACCGACCCCTCTTATTCGGGACAGATCGTCGTCCTGACCAACCCTCAGATTGGAAACTACGGCACCAACCAGGAAGACAACGAAGCCACGCGTCCGTGGATCGAAGGGCTGATCGTGCGCGAGTTCTCGAAGGTGAGCTCGAACTGGCGCTCGCAGCAGGTGGCGGAGGAGTATCTCGAGCAGTTCAAAGTGCCGGTGCTTTCGGATATCGACACCCGCGCGCTGGTGCGGCATCTGCGCGACCATGGCGTGATGCGCGGCGTAGTCTCGACCATTGAGAGCGATGCAGAGAAGCTGATAGCCAAGGCGAATTCGATTCCAAAGATGGATGGGATGGATTTAGCCAAAGAGGTGAGCACGAAGCGGCCTTACGTGTGGGAGGTGGGTGAGCGCTCGCACGAGCCGGTGGCGCAAGTGGGTGTAAAAGACGAACCGGAGCGCTTTCACGTAGTGGCTTACGACTTCGGCATCAAGCAGAACATTCTGCGTAAGCTGCGTGGCGAAGGCTGCCGCGTAACGGTGGTTCCCGCGCAGACTCTGGCGGAAGACGTGCTGGCGCTGAAACCGGATGGAGTGTTTCTGTCGAACGGGCCGGGCGATCCGGAGCCGTGCACATATGCCGTGGATAGCATTCGTCGCTTGATGGGAAGAATGCCAATCTTCGGAATTTGCCTGGGACATCAGCTCACCGGCATCGCCCTTGGCGGGAAAACTTTCAAGCTAAAGTTTGGCCACCATGGCGGGAACCATCCTGTAAAGCAGTTGAAGAGCGGGAAGATCGAAATCACGGCGCACAACCATAATTTTGCCGTCGACCCCGATTCGCTACCGCAGAGCGAAGTCGAATTCACGCACATCGACTTGAACGATCAGACGCTTGAAGGCTTGCGGCACAGAAACTTGCCGCTCTTCACCGTGCAGTATCACCCCGAAGCCGCGCCGGGACCGCATGACTCGCATTATCTGTTTAAGGATTTCGTGAAGATGATGGAGGAGTGGAAAGGGTGACTGCCCGCGCCATTCCGAGATTAGATTTGCCCGGTCATGTTGATTTGGGAAAGTTCGTGCCGGAAGAGCTCCGTCGTCTCGGTGACCTCCAAAGTGCTATTCCCGAGGTTGCAAAAAACGAGCACTTATTGAAGTTAATTGAGCAGGCTGTGAGAGAAATCCCAACGAAACACGTTCTCGTTCACGGTGATGCAAGGACGATGTCAAGAGAGAAGGTCGGTAGAGCACACTTGATCTTGACCTCTCCACCCTATTGGACGCTAAAAAAATACCGCGACGGCTCTGGTCAACTTGGTCACATTGTCGGCTATGACGACTTCATCGAACAGTTGGACCGAGTGTGGCAGAGATGTTTTGATTCGCTAGTGGTCGGGGGCAGGCTTGTGTGTGTGGTTGGGGACGTCTGCCTCTCGCGACGCAAGAACGAGGGGCGTCATACTGTCGTTCCGCTCCACGCGACTATTCAAGAACATTGTCGGGAGATCGGCTTCGATAACTTAGCACCGATCATCTGGCACAAAATTGCCAATGCCGCCTATGAGGTCGAGAACGGAGGAGGATTTCTAGGAAAACCCTACGAGCCTAACGCTGTCATCAAGAATGACGTGGAGTTTATCTTGATGCAACGAAAGCCCGGCGGCTACCGGACGCCTCAAGACAGTGCGAGGATTCTCAGCGTCATCTCTGCAAAGGATTATCAAAAATGGTTTCAGCAGATATGGAGTGGAGTGACAGGAGCATCAACCAAAGATCATCCAGCGCCATATCCAGTGGAATTGGCCGAGCGACTCATTCGGATGTTCAGCTTTGTCGGAGACACGGTGTTGGATCCCTTTATGGGCACGGGTACAACAGCCCTCGCGGCATCGAAGTGGGGCAGGAATAGTATCAATTTCGAAATTGACGCCGAGTATCTCAGCTTTGCGGCCAAGAGACTTGAAGGGGAGCTTTCGTCCCTGTTTTCGAATCCAGTGTTGGTTATGGAGCAAGAGTAAGAGAGTGAATTCCGAAATACATCTGAAACTTACGAGCGCGATAGCACAGTTCTGGTCGAGTCGAGAGACTCAGGCGCAGAAGCAGGGGGAGAAGACAAGTGTTCGCGATTCTGGCGCTAGAACCGCGGTTACGGGCGGAAGTCAGATGGACGGCTTTGTGGCTTTGGTCCGAGATCTCCTGGAAGAGTCGGGCGTAGATAGGCCAGTAGTCTATTGCGAAAGGCATGTCGATCTTCCGGGATGGTTTCGGCCCGAGAAAAAATGGGATCTGCTTGTGGTGGTCGAGGGGTGCCTGATTGCGGCCATTGAATTCAAGTCGCAGGTCGGTTCCTTTGGAAACAACTTCAATAACAGAACCGAGGAGGCGCTCGGAAGCGCGGTGGATTTGTGGGCAGCGTACAGGGAAGGTGCTTTCAAGCCCTCGGCCCGCCCGTGGCTGGGCTATTTGATGCTCTTGGAGGATGCACCCGGGTCTACTCGACCAGTGAAAGCCCAGGAGCCTCATTTCAAGGTGTTCGAAGAATTTAGATCCGCATCCTACGCTCGGCGTTACGAGATTCTTCTCACCAAGCTAGTACGCGAGAGGCTATATGACGCCACTTGCTTCCTGATGTCCAACAGTGCGGACGGTCCCAGAGGACAATACTCCGAGCCGGTTCCGGAATTGAACTTCACCAACTTTGTCTCATCGCTCCTTGCGAAGGCTATAGCGTGCAAGAAAACTCAATAACAAATGCCCAAACGCACTGACATCTCGAAAATCCTGATCCTCGGCTCCGGGCCCATCGTTATTGGGCAGTCGGCGGAGTTTGATTACTCTGGCACGCAAGCCTGCAAGGCACTCAAGTCTGAGGGCTATGAGGTGGTGCTGGCCAATTCGAATCCGGCGACCATCATGACCGACCCGGAGATCGCCGACCGCACTTATATCGAGCCGCTGACGCTCGAATATCTGGAAGAGATTATTCGCATCGAGCGGGAACTCTCGCCGGGCGCGGGTTTTGCCGTGCTGCCTACGGTTGGCGGCCAGACCGCGCTCAACCTTGCCATCGAACTTTCCGACGGCGGCGTTCTGGAAAAATACAACGTTAGCCTGATCGGCGCGAATGTCGCGGCTATTAAGAAGGCCGAAGACCGACTCTTTTTCAAAGACGCGATGCAGAAAATCGGCCTCGACGTGCCCAAGTCGGCGCTGGTGAACAGCACGAAAGACGGCCTGGAATTCGCTGGCAAAATCGGTTTTCCTGTCATCATTCGGCCGTCGTTCACGCTGGGCGGAACCGGCGGCGGCATCGCCTTCAACCGCGAAGAACTGGTCGAGGTCCTGACTCGCGGGTTGGACATGTCGCCGGTGCATGAGGCACTGATTGAAGAGTCGGTGCTGGGATGGAAGGAATTCGAACTCGAGGTGATGCGCGACACCAAAGACAACGTCATCATTATCTGCTCGATCGAGAACTTCGATCCCATGGGCGTACACACTGGCGATTCAATCACCGTCGCTCCCGCGCAGACGCTGACCGACCGCGAATACCAGGCGATGCGCGACGCGTCGATTGCGGTGATTCGCGAGATTGGCGTCGACACCGGCGGATCGAATATTCAGTTCGGCGTGAATCCTGAAACCGGCCGCATGGTTGTGATCGAGATGAACCCTCGCGTCTCGCGCTCCTCGGCACTGGCCTCGAAAGCGACGGGCTTTCCGATTGCGAAGATTGCCGCGAAACTTGCCGTGGGCTACACGCTGGATGAAATTCCCAACGACATCACGCGCAAGACTCCGGCGTGCTTTGAGCCGACGCTCGATTACGTAGTCGTGAAAATTCCGAAGTGGCAGTTCGAAAAATTTCCCGGAGCGGACGAAAGCCTCGGCGTGCAGATGAAGTCGGTCGGCGAAGTGATGGCCATCGGACGCACCTTTAAAGAGGCGCTGATGAAGGGCATTCGCTCCCTCGATACCGGCAAGCGAGTAGGCGGCGGAAAGATCGAGCCGAAGATTCTGACGCAACGGCTGGTCACGCCGCATCCGGAGCGGTTGGCCTACGTACAGTACGCTCTGCGGCAGGGGCACACGGTCAAGCAGATCGCAAAGATGACCTCGATGGATCCGTGGTTCCTGTATCAGCTCAAAGAAATTAACGACATGCAGTTGGAGCTGGAAAAGCACCCGATCGAGTCGGTTCCGACCGAAGTGCTGCGCGAAGCCAAACGCATGGGTTTCTCCGACGGGCGGCTGGCGAATGTGTGGCGGCTTGAAGGGCAAGAGAAAATCCGGCATCTGCGCAAGAAGCACGGAGTGCTGCCCGTTTACAAGCGCGTGGATACCTGCGCGGCGGAGTTCGAAAGTTTCACGCCGTATCTTTACTCGACTTACGAGGATGAAGACGAAGCCGCACCCACCGACAAAAAGAAAATCATCATCCTGGGAAGCGGGCCCAACCGCATCGGGCAGGGAATTGAGTTCGACTACTGCTGCTGCCACGCTTCGTTTGCGCTGCATGAAGACGGCTACGAGACGATCATGATTAATTGCAATCCTGAAACCGTCTCGACTGACTATGACACCAGCGACCGCCTCTACTTTGAGCCACTGACGTTCGAAGACGTGTGGGCGATCTATCAGCATGAGACTTCGAAGGGCGCTCCTTGCGGGGTGATCGTGCAATTCGGCGGGCAGACTCCGCTGAACCTGGCCTTGCCGCTGAAGGCTGCGGGCGTGAACATTATCGGAACTTCGCCGGAGTCGATTGACCTGGCCGAAGATCGCAAGCACTTCAACGAACTGCTGGAAGAGTTGCAGATTCCGCAAGCGGCGGGCGTGATGGCGACTTCACTCGAAGAAGCCATCGAGGGAGCGAAGCAAGTCGGCTACCCGGTTGTAGTGCGGCCTTCTTATGTGCTGGGCGGGCGCGCCATGGTGATCGCTTACGACGAAGAGTCGGTGGTGCGGTACATGAAAGAGGCAGTCGAGTATTCGCACGATCGTCCGGTGCTGATCGATCACTTCCTGGAGGATGCGATTGAGGTGGATGTGGACGCGCTCTCCGACGGCGAAGACGTGGTGATTGGCGGAATCATGCAGCACATTGAAGAGGCCGGCATTCACTCTGGCGATTCGTCGTGCGTGCTGCCGGCGGTCGATATTCCGCAGCCGCTGATGGAGCGCATGCGCGATTACACCTTTAAGCTGGCGCGGGCGCTGAAGGTGGTTGGGTTGATGAATATTCAGTTCGCCATCCCGCGCGGGAACGGCAACGGAAGCGGTTCGGAGGGCGGCAAAGCGTATGTGCTGGAAGTGAATCCCCGAGCTTCGCGCACGGTGCCGTATGTTTCGAAGGCCACCGGAATTCCCTTGGCGAAGATTGCGGCGCGCCTCATGACCGGACGCAAGCTCCGCGAATTTCTGCCGGAAAATATCAAGCACCGCTCCGATCTCGATACCGGAAGCTGTTACTACGTGAAGTCGCCGGTCTTCCCGTGGAATAAATTCCCTGGCGTCGATACCGTGCTGGGGCCAGAGATGAAATCCACCGGCGAAGTCATGGGCATCGGCGACAGCTTCGGCGAAGCCTTTGGCAAGGCGCAATTGGCCGCCGGTCAAAAGCTACCGACACAAGGCACCGTATTCCTTAGCGTCACTGAGCATGACAAGCGCTACGTTGCCGAAGTAGCCCGCAAGTTTGTAGACATGGGCTTCAAGCTCGTTGCGACCTCTGGCACGGGCGACGTAATCGAAAACGCCGGGATGAAGGTCGAGCGCGTCTACAAAGTAAAAGAAGGACGGCCGAACGTGGTTGACCTGATTAAAGGCCAGCGCATTCATCTCATCGTCAACACCCCAACCGGAATCGAGCCGTGGTTCGATGAGAAGGCCATCCGCCGTGCCGCCGTGATGGCACGCATTCCCACGATCACCACGCTTTCTGCGGCGCGAGCCGCGGCAGAAGGCATCGCTGCATTACAACGCGGCGAAGTCAACATACGGGCCTTGCAGCAGTTGCATGCGGATAGGGCGGTAAGCGCTAGACACGAACGTCCGCGAACGTGTGTTACAATATCTCCAAATGAGTAACACACTCACAATTCGTCTGCCGGAGGAACTTCTAGAGCGGCTTCGCGAAAAGTCCCGTCGCACCGGCCTCCCCATGGGACGCGTCGTCCGTGAATCGCTCGAAGCTGCGCTCGAGCCAGCCGGAAATCAGGCGTGGAGGAAGTTTGTCGGCGTGATTAAGGGCGGCCCGCGGGATGTTTCTTCCCGCAAAGGGTTTTCCCGCGGATGAACGCCATCGCGGATACAGGCCTGCTCGTAGCCCTCGCCAGGGAGAAAGATCAATATCACGACTGGGCCATCGAGATAGCGGCGCAAATAACGTGGCCTGCCCTGACTTGTGAGGCCGTGCTAGCAGAGACCGCGTTTCATTTGCAGTCAAGCGAGCAAGTTTTGGCGATGGTGAAAGAAAATATTGTTAGCATCGCATTCGATTGCTCGAGTCATCTGCAGTATCTCGAAGCGCTCGCCGCTCGCTACGCAAACCGGCATCCCGATTTGGCCGACCTCTGCCTCATCCGCATGAGCGAACTTTACCCGCGGCACACAGTGCTCACTATTGACGACGATTTCCGGGTCTACCGCCGCAATAAGCGGGAAGCAATTCCGCTTCTAAGCCCGCCGAAGAAGTGATACGCTAAACTCGCTATGCTACTTCACGGTATTTTTCCTCCCATCACCACGCCTTTCTATCCCGACGGCAACGTTTATTTCAAAAAACTGGAAAGCAATGTTGAGCGCTATTCGCGCACCCCTTGCGCTGGCATTGTTGTCCTCGGATCGACCGGAGAAGCCATCTTTCTTTCTGATCAGGAACGCCGCGATGTGTTGAAATCCGCGCGGGAGTCCGCCGCGCCAAGCAAAGTTCTAGTCGCGGGCACGGGCGCGGAATCGGCGATCGAAACGCTGCGTCTCACCGAATATGCCGCGGAACTCGGCTACGACGTCGCCATGGTGCGTACCCCGCACTACTACAAAAAGCAGATGCAGCTGGCGAATATTCTGGCTTTTTACCGAACCGTCGCTGACCGCTCTCCGCTTCCAATCATGATTTACAACTTTCCTCAGGCCACGGGATACGACATTCCCGCAGAGCTCGTGATCGAACTGGCCGAGCATCCCAATATGATCGGTATTAAAGAATCCAGCGGGGCCGTGGAAAAAGCTCGCACGATGGTGGAAGGCACGCGGCACATCAAACGCAGCGCGACGGTGACTGAAACCTTCGACGCAGTTACGCCTCGCATGCTTGCGGCCGAGACCACGGGCTCAAATGGAAACGGCGGGGAACTGGTGCAGGTTGGAACCGTGGCCGGCTCCTCCCCCACCAAGCCGTCTTCCGCCGCCATCAGCGTCGTGGGAAAGTTAAAAACTCGCCAGAAGGAAGCGGGATTTCAGGTGCTGGTAGGCGCCGCGCAGAAACTGCATGCTTCGCTCGATGCGGGTGCCGCGGGAGCAATCCTTGCGTTCGCGTGCGTCGCACCAACTGCGTGTTATGAAATTTATGCTGCCTGGAAGGAAGGCGACGCGGAGCTTGCGCGCGTAAAGCAAGGTCGCATCGCGCGCGCCGCCGAACGCATCGTGGGCGACCTCGGCGTTTCTGGCATCAAGCACGGTATGGACCTCAATGGCTACTTCGGCGGTCCAGCGCGCCTGCCATTGCTTCCGCTTACGGGTGAGGGGAAAGCCGAAGTGGAAAGTCTGTTGGCGGACATTCGTAATTGATCGAATCCTACCTCCGCCCGAACGCGAAAACCCAGGGTACGGAGGAGAAGAGAGGGCGTAGCCAGCCTTTCTTTGCGGCCTCGCAATACTTTGCGTGCTTTGCGATCAAAAGCTTTAAATCTTCCTAAGCAGGCAACATTTGCCCCATGCCTCGCGAGAGAGTAACGAGCAGTCCCATTCGGGATACCGAGTCTCAGCCCCTTGTGATCCACATCACATTTCCGTATACTAACTTCGAACGAACGTTCGAATTAGCGAGAACTCCTACCGATCCGTGGCCAGCCCCTCAACAGCAGCGCGCGTCTCGTCTCCACGGCATCGACGCGCTCCCGCTCCCGTCCCGGCTACGCGTTTCGACCGCCGCCTCGCGGAAATCCTCGCCCACGCCACCGAAGTTTTCTGCAAGAAGGGATACGAAGGAGCCTCGATGCGCGACCTTTCGCGCGCCAGCGGAATGTCGCTGGCCGGGCTCTACTACTATTTCGAATCCAAAGAGCGCCTGCTTTTCCTGATCCAAAAACATACTTTCGCCACGATCGTGCAGCGGCTCAAAACACGGCTTAATGGCGTCATCGATCCCGAGCAGCGCATCCGCATTCTCATTGCCAACCATCTCGAATACTTCCTGGCGAATCCTGCGAGCATGAAAGTGCTCTCGCACGAAGCCGAGGCGCTGAAGAATGGCTTCGCCTCTGAGGTCGCCGCGATCAAGCGCGAATATTACCGCATCTGCGTTGGCTTGTTGGATGAATTGAAGAGCGACCGGAAGCTGGAATTCTCGACCCGCATTGCCGTTCTCAGCCTCTTCGGGATGATGAACTGGATTTATACCTGGCACAATCCGCGCGTCGATGCCGACTGCGAAGCGATCGCGCGTGAAATGGGTGACATCTTTTTGCGGGGAGTGATGAATGGCGACCGATTGGCGGCGGCACCCTACAACGACGCCAAAGTTCCCCGCTTCGCTCGCAATGACATTCCGAAATAAGCCGAACTGACATTTAGAAAGTCATCAAGGAGAGATCTAATATGGCGACCACAATGCAGCCGACCACCGGCGAATCCACCAAGCAGCTCGTCAACTACCGCACCGAGGGCGGCGTAGCGATCATTGAAATGTGCGATCCGCCGGCGAACACCTACACCTATGAAATGAATCGCCAGCTGGATGAGGCGATTCTCCGCGCGCGCATGGACAATGATGCGTACGTCATTTTGCTCACCGGAGCGGGCGACAAATTTTTCTCGGCCGGAGCCAACATCAAGATGTTGTCGAGCGTCGATCCCACGTTTAAGTATTATTTCTGCCTGCACGCCAACGAGATGCTGCTGCGGTTGGAGCACACGCCGAAGCTGGTGATTGCCGCGATTAATGGCCACTGCGTAGGCGGCGGATTGGAAATCGCGATGGCGGCCGACATCCGCATCGCGCGAAAAGATGCGGGGAAGATCGGCCTGCCGGAAGTGAATTTGGGCGTGCTCCCCGGAACCGGCGGCACACAGCGGCTCTCGCGGCTGGTGGGGAAGAGCAAAGCAATCGAATTGATGGTGACGGGCAATACCTTCTCGTTCGAAGAGGCTCAGGAACTCGGCATCATCAACGATATCTACGAAAAAGATGGCTTTATGGAAAACATGATCGAATACGCGAAGCAATTCTGCCCGCCCAACAAGGCTGCCAAGGCTGTCGGACGGATCAAGCGCGCCGTTCAGACCGGATGGGAGATTCCAATGGAGTCGGCGCTGGCCGTCGAGCGCGAAAATCAGCAAATACTTTTCCAGAGCGACGACGCAAAAGAAGGCCTAGCCGCCTACGTGGAAAAGCGCCCGGCGGTTTTCAAGGCTAAATAGTAGCGTGCGCGGCGTAGCGCCGGCGTCCCGCCGGCTGTCGGGTGGGCGTCCTCGCCCACCCACTCGGTAGCGCCACGAAATCGCCGCACCAAAGAAGGAAGACTGAATGCTTGCAGCAAAAGTAAAAGTCGAACCCGGTCAGTTGCTCATCGACGGGCAATGGGTTGATGCAGCGAAGAAATTCGACACCATCAACCCCGCCACGGGAGAAGTGTTGACTCAAATTGCCGAGGGCTCATCCGCGGATGTCGATCGCGCAGTCGATGCCGCGAGGCGCGCGCTCGAAGATCGCGACGGCGCGTGGCGAAAAATGTCCGCCAGCGAGCGCGGACGCCTCATCTGGAAAATCGCCGACCTGCTCGAAAAAAATATCGACGAGTTCGCTGAACTGGAAACCCTCGATAACGGCAAGCCAATCTTCGAATCCCGCTACGTCGATATGCCCATGGTCATCGACGTTCTGCGTTACTATGCCGGCCTCGCGACGAAGATTCACGGCGAGACCGTCAACACCGTAGAAACCGCGTTCACCTACACGCTGCGCGAGCCGGTTGGCGTCGTTGGTCTGATCGTTCCCTGGAATTTCCCACTGCTTCTGGCTTCGTGGAAAGTTGGTCCCGCGCTCGCCTGTGGCAACACAATTGTATGGAAGCCTGCTAGCCAGACCTCGCTGACCACGCTGCGCTTCGGCAAACTGGCGATCGAGGCGGGCGTGCCCGCTGGCGTCATCAACATCGTAACTGGCCCCGGAGCCATCGGGCGAGCGATGGTCAAACATCCGGGGATCGACAAAATTGCATTTACTGGCTCAACCTCGGTCGGCCAGGAAATCATGCGCAGCGCAGCCGACACGGTGAAGCGCATCACGCTCGAACTGGGCGGCAAGTCGCCCAACATTGTCTTCGCCGATTCCGACATCGACAATGCCGTGAAAGGCGCAATCACGGGCATCTTCTACGGCAAGGGCGAAGTCTGCAACGCGGGCTCGCGCCTCTTTCTCGAGAGCAAAGTGAAAGACGAATTCACTGAAAAGTTAGCAGCGCGCGCGGCCAAGATGCGCCCCGCCGATCCGCTAGATCCAAAAACGCGCCTTGGCGCGATCGTCAGCCAGGAGCAGATGCAGACCGTCCTCGGCTACATTGAGGCCGGCAAGAAGGATGGCGCAAAACTGGTAGCTGGCGGCAATCGAGTTACGGTCGATGGCGGCAAAGGTTTCTTTATCGAGCCCACAATTTTCGGTGACGTGAAGAATGACATGAAGATTGCGCGGGAAGAAATCTTTGGTCCCGTTCTGTCGGTGCTGACCTTTGACGATATCGATGAGGTGGTCGAGCAAGCGAACAACAATCCTTACGGCCTGGCAGCGGCGGTTTGGACGCGTGACGTGAAGAAAGCTCACACTGTTTCTCGCCGCCTGAAAGCCGGAACCGTGTGGATCAATACCTACGGATTGATGGACGCGTCGCTTCCGTTTGGCGGCTACAAGAGTTCGGGCTTTGGCCGCGAACTGGGCGCGCACGCGATTGAACATTACACGGAATTAAAAACAGTTTGGCTGAATATGGCTTAGGAGTGGCATCATGCCGGGAAAAGTAGCAAAAATCGGGACCTTTAGCGACTGGATCGGAATGTTCAACGACTGGCGCAAAGATATCGGCGTCAATACGAAAGACATTGAAGACTTTCACTTCGACACACTCTACGGCGCGATCGACACCGAAGAGATCGAGTTCGGCTCCTACAAGGGTCGCCGCAAGTGGGAGAACCTGCGCCAGATCCCGACGCAGCAAATGCGCGACGCGCTGATGAACATGATCGTCTACCAGGGCGACACCGAATTTGCCAGCGTCGAGCAGCAGCGCAACTTGCTGGAGAACGCGCCTACCGACTGGGACCGCCGCGCCATCACGCGCGTCATGATCGAGGAAATGCGCCACGGCTGGCAGATGTGCGCCCTGCTCGTCGACCACTTCGGGTACTCCGGCAAAGTGGAAGCACAGAAAATGCTTGAGCGCCGCGCTTTCGACAACAAGCGCCTGCTCGGCGCATTCAACGTCGAGGTCGATAACTGGATGGATTTCTTCACCTACACCGACTTCGTCGATCGCGACGGAAAATTCCAACTACAGATGCTGAAGTACTCGGCCTTCGCCCCTCTCGGCCGATCGATGTCGTACATGCTTCGCGAAGAAGCGTTTCACATGGGCACGGGCAACGATGGCCTGCGCCGCATCGTCGAAGCCGGAGTGATCCCCGGCTGGCTGATTCAGAAATATCTGAACAAGTGGATTTCGAGTTCTTACGATCTCTTCGGCACCGACCATTCTTCCTCGGCACACTGGGCTTACGTGTGGGGCGTGAAGGGCCGCTACGACGAGCCGAAGAACGATAAAGCGCCCGACCTCGACGATCTGAACGACTACAATCGCACTCTTTATCGCGACGAAGTAGCGGGTTTAATTGAGCGCTTTAATAGCTCGCTGAAGGGTAATCAGCCCAAGCTGTACGCACCGCACATCAAGTTCAATCGTGAGATCGGGCGCTGGGCGGGCCAGAAGTTCCACGCGCAGACCGGAGAACCACTCGACGATCGCGCCTACGACGAGCACACGAAAGATTACTTGCCAGGCGCAGGCGACAAGAAGTTGCTGCTCGAGATCATCGAAACTGAAAAGAAGTGGATCGCAGAAAAAACCGGCGCGCGCGATCCGCTGGCGAGCATTGGCGAAGTCAGGAAATCGGCGATTAATTTGTAGTGGGCCGCGAACGTTGCTACTTCCCGCAAAGCGAGAAGCACGCAATCCAAGGAAATTGCTTTGACAACTGCAGTGGAATCGAAGTTAACTCGGCTCACGCTGAACGTCAGCGCATCGGTGGCGCAGATCGAGCTGTGTCATCCTCCGCTGAACGTCATCGACATTCCAATGATGGAAGAGCTCGCGCAGGCGCTGGCGGAAGTTGGGAGTCGGTCGGATATTGCTGTCGTTGTCCTAAGCGGCGACGGAAAATGTTTTTCGGCCGGGGTCGACGTCGCAGTCCATACTCCCGACAAAGTCGAAGCGATGTTGGGCAAGTTTCACGCGGTTGTTCGAGCCTTAGTGGCCACAAAAAAAGTCACCATTGCCGCCGTCCACGGCCATTGCCTTGGCGGAGGCGCAGAGTTGGCAATGGTTTGCGACATCGTGTACACGGCCGCCTCGGCGCAGTGGGGATTTCCAGAGATTCACCTCGGTTGCTATCCGCCCGTAGCGTGCACCGCATTGGCCGCACTCACGGGCCAGAAGCGGGCAGCGGAGCTGATTCTGACCGGACGCACGTTGAGCGGCGAGGACGCGGCAGCGATTGGATTGGCGACCCATGCGGTCTCCGATGACGAGCTTGCAACCGTGGTCGAAAACACCGTGCAGGAACTGCAACGGCTAAGTCCAGCATCGTTAGCCGTAACGAAGAAAGCCTTCTATGCGTGGGATGCGATGCACTTCGACAAAGGCCTGGCTCGCGCCGAGAAGATTTATCTGGAAGAGTTGATGAAGACGGATGATGCGCGGGAAGGCATCCGCGCCTTTATGGAAAAACGCGGCTCCAAGTGGACCGGGAAATAACGCGATAAAACAGATGGATTACGAAATCACGGTCGAAGCGGTAAAGCAAAAGCTCGACCAAGGCGAGAAGTTTACTTTGCTCGACGTTCGCGAGCCGTGGGAGTTCGAAACCGCCCACATGCAAGACGCGAAGCTGATACCGATGGGCGATGTTCCTTCGCGCGCGAATCAAGAGTTGGATCCCGACGATCACATCGTCGTGGTATGCCATCACGGCGTGCGCTCGATGAACGTGACCGCATGGCTGCGGAATCAGGGATTTGATAAAGCGCAGTCGATGCGCGGTGGAATCGACGCATGGTCGCGCGTAGTGGATGCTAGCGTGCCGGTGTATTGAGGCAGCTCTTAGCTGTTAGCTCTTAGCTTTTAGCCAAAGCGGGCTCAGCTAAGAGCTAAAGGCTAATAGCTAATGGCTCAAGAATGACCAAAGAACTCATCGAACTAAAAGTCAACGGCCGTACTCACGAATTGGCCATCGAGCCGAGCGCTCTCCTGCTCGACGTTCTCCGCCAGGATCTCGTTCTCACCGGATCGAAGCGCGCCTGTGATGAATCTTCCTGCGGCGCGTGCACGGTATTGATCGATGGCGTTGCCATGATGTCGTGCACGCTGCTGGCGGCGAGTTGCCAGGAGCAGGAGATTACCACGGTCGAGGGCGTGAGCGAGCACGGCAGTCTGGCCGCGATTCAAAAAGCTTATGGCGACTGGGGCGGCGCGCAGTGTGGCTTTTGCACTCCAGGGTTCATTATGACCGTGAAGTCGCTGATGGCAGAAAATCCCGATCCATCGGAAGCCGAAGTCCGAGCGGCGTTGAGCAGCAATCTCTGCCGCTGCACGGGATACAACCAGATGTATGAAGCGATCCGGTCGGCGATTACAGCGGAACGGCAGGGAGTATCAAACCGCGAATTAGTGTCCACGCAAAACGCAAAATGAATAATTTCTCCATTATCGGCAAGCCCACCGCCATGGTCGACGCTGCAGAAAAGACCACTGGCGCCGGAAAATACACGGACGACATCAGCGTGCCGGGCATGCTGGTCGGTAAGATTCTGCATTCGCCCTTTCCTCACGCGCGTATCACGAGCATCGATATCAGCCGCGCAGAGGCGCTCGCCGGCGTTGTCGCCGTGGTCATCGGCAAAGACGCGCCCACTCCTTACGGAATTCTTCCCGTCGGACACGATGAGCACGCACTCGCCATCGACAAGGCGCGCTATGTCGGAGATAACGTAGCTTGCGTCGTTGCGGTTTCCGAATCGATTGCCGAGAAAGCTCTCGAACTCATCGACGTGAAGTATGAAGTCCTGCCCGCGTACTTCGATCCCGAAGAATCGATGAAGGCGCAGACCGATTTGATCCACGACAACAAGCCGGGCAATCTGGAAAAAGATTATCACCACGCCTTCGGAGATCCCGAGAAAGGCTTCGCCGAGGCGGATCACATCGCGGAAGCGCGCTTTATCGCGAACGAAGTCACACACGCAGCCATGGAACCGCACTCCACGCTCGCGTCGTTCGAACTTGATCCGCACACTGGCAAGATGGGACGGCTCACAGTTTGGTCGTCCACGCAGGTCCCGTACTACCTGCAGCACAAGCTTTCGCTCGTGCTCGAAATGCCCATGCAGCAGATTCGCGTGATCAAGCCACTGGTCGGCGGCGGATTCGGCGGCAAGAGTGAAGTAATTCCGCTCGAAATCATCGCTGCGGTAGCGGCGCGCAAGGCACAAGCCCCTGTAAAGATTACTTACACGCGCGAAGAAGTTTTCTGGGCGCATCGCGGACGTCCCCGGACGATCATCGATCTGAAAACTGGAATCACCAACGACGGCCGCATCACCGCCGTGAAAGCCCGCGTGGTGCAGGATGGTGGAGCGTACTGCTCCTACGGAGTGGTCACAATCCTCTACTCCGGAGCGCTGCTCGGCGCTCTCTACGACATCCCGCACATTCAATACGACGGCTATCGCGTCCTCACCAACAAGCCCGCCTGTGGCGCCATGCGCGGCCACGGAACGGTCAACGTGCGCTTCGCCTTTGAATCGCAACTCGACGAACTCGCGGAGAAAATTAGCATGGACTCGGCGGAAATCCGCCAGCGCAATCTCCTCAAGCCGCCATGCATCACCGTGAATGGCTTGCGAGTGCAGAGCTACGGACTGCCGGAGTGCATCGAGAAAACAGTCGAGCGATCGGGTTGGAAGCTGCGTAACGGCAGGCTGCCCAAGGGACGCGGTTTGGGAATTGCCTGCAGCCACTATGTGAGCGGCGCGGCCAATTCGATTATTCGCTCCGACATGCCGCACTCCACCGTGAATATCAAAATCGATCGTGATGGCGGAGTGGTTGTCTACACCGGTGCGTCGGAAATTGGCCAGGGCTCCGACACCATGACGGCGCAGATCGCCGCCGAAGTTCTAGGATGTTCGCTCAGTCGCGTGCGCGTGATCGCAGCCGACACCGACCTGACCCCGATCGACATCGGATCATATTCCAGCCGCGTCACGTTCATGGCAGGCAACGCCACGCTGCGCGCGGCCGACGACGTGAAGAATCGCATCGCCGCGGCAGCCGCGAAGAAGATGAATTGCGCAACCGAAGAAATTATTTTTCGCGACGACGTCGTTTTCAAGAAGGGAAGTCCCGCTCCCTCAGTGAAGAAAGATCGAATCGAAGAAGCGGAAGTCACGCAGGCGGGGGCTTCGGTGAGCGGTCGCGTCGAAGGCCAGATTCTGCGCGGTTCGCTGCAGCAGAAGCGTAAAGAAGAAGGACCGAAGGAGTGGATGACCTTCGAAGAAGCTGTAGTCGCGGCGATCGATTTTCACGGTACGCTCACCGGCACCGGTTCGTACGCTCCTCCGCCGGAGGCACGCGGCGGCAGGCACAAAGGCGGTGGAGTTGGCCCATCGCCGGCCTATTCGTATTCGGCGCAAGTCGCCGAGGTTAGCGTGGACGAAGACACCGGAGAAGTGACGGTGCACAAAGTATGGGCGGCGCATGATTGCGGCCGCGCGCTAAATCCCGTGTCCGTAGAAGGCCAGATTATCGGCTCGGTCTGGATGGGCATGGGGCAAGCGCTCACTGAAGAAATGGTTTGGAAGGACGGCATGCTGATGAACGCCGGAATGCTCGAATACCGCAGTCCCTCGTCGGCTGAGTCGCCCGACATCGAGCCGATTATCGTCGAGAGCATCGACCCCGAAGGGCCATTCGGCGCGAAAGAGTGCAGCGAGGGCTCGCTGGCGGCGACCATTCCGGCGATTTCGAATGCAATCTACGATGCAGTCGGCGTGCGCCTGCATGAGTCTCCATTCACGCCCGAGCGCGTGCTGGCGGCGTTGCGTACAAAGAAAAAGGAGAAGACCTTGAACCTTACCGAAGGCATTGATCCCACTTCTCCCGCGCGCTTTCGCGAGCACGGCGGAGCGCTCTGCTTCAAAGGCAAGGGCCCGGCGCGGCACGCGCTCGACCCCGCGCGGCGCAAAACTCCCGCCGCCGTTGGAGGCGCCGATTGAGCCTTCCTCAGTTCAAATTGTTGCGCCCGCGTGTGCTCGAAGAGACCATCGCGCTGCTCTCGAAGCACGCGGGCAACCTTCGTGTGCTGGCGGGCGGCACCGATTTAATTCCGTCGATGCGGCAAAAACTATTCGAGCCGGAGTATGTGCTCGACCTGCGTGCCGTCTCCGAGTTGCGTGGCATTCGCCCGCAGGCCGACGGTGCCGTCGAGATCGGCGCACTCACCACGCTCAGCGCGATCGACAAATCTGCATACCTCCGGCACCACTATCTCGTGCTCCCTGAATCCGCAGCGACAGTCGCGTCGCCCGTTCTGCGAAACATGGGCACCCTCGGCGGAAATATTTGCCTCGACACACGCTGCCTTTGGTACAACCAATCGCTCACCTGGCGCAAGGGATGCGGCTTCTGCATTAAGAAGGATGGCGATATTTGCCACGTTGCACCGGGTGGAACAAAATGCTGGGCCGCATTTTCCGCAGATACGCCTCCGGCGCTGCTCTGCCTGAATGCGGAAATCGAAATCGTAAGCCCCGCCGGGGCGCGCCGCATAGCGTTGCAGGATTTCTACACCGGAGATGGAGAGAATTATCGCCGCCTGCAGCCGAACGAACTGGTCACGCGCGTCTTCCTGCCTGCGGCTTTGGCAAACTATCGCGGGGTTTACCGCAAGCTTCGAGTTCGAGGATCGATCGATTATCCTCTGGCTGGCGTCGCGGTGGTGATGCGGCGCTCCAACGGCCATGTGTCCGACGCACGCGTCGCCATGACCGCCGTGAATCCTGCGCCCTTACTAGTACAGCGGGCCGGCAAAATGTTGACCGGGAAAGAAGTAGACGAAGCTTTGGCGGAAGCCGTGGGAGACATCGCGGCGCGCACGGCCAAACCGTTGACCACGTCTGCGCTCACTCCCGAATACCGTCGCGAGATGATTCGCGTCTTCACCAAACGGGCTGTTCTGGCCGCGGCTGCGGACTGACCGAAAAATGAAATCCCTCGCATGATCACCGACTGCCACATCCACATCTCGCCGCTCGAAATGTTCAAGCCGCAGGCGCTTGAACTGATGAAGAAAAGGCGCCCGAATTTCGACCAGATCGCCGACTTCTGCCGTTCGCCGAAGGCTTTTCTCAGGCACATGGACGCTTGCGGCATCGATCGCGCCGCCCTCATCAACTACGTGGCGCCCGAAGTCATCGGCTTCACGAACGGCATCAATCAATTCATCGCCGATTACGTCAAAGAAGATCCCAAGCGCCTGATCTCCTGTGGCAGCCTGCATCCGCGGCACACCACGAATGTACTCAACGATATGGAGCAGATCCTGCGGCTGGGAATCCGGATGATCAAAATTCATCCTCCGCATCAGTTGCTGTTTCCCAACGATTATCTGAACGGCATAAAAGAGCTGGAGATCATCTATCGCGCCGCTGAAGCCAACGGAGTTCCTGTAATGTTTCACACCGGAACCTCCATTTTTCCAGGGGCTCGTAATAAGTACGGTGACCCAATCTACGTTGACGACGTCGCCGTCGATTTCCCCAAACTCAAAATTCTGCTGGCGCATGGTGGCCGCCCGCTCTGGATGGATACCGCGTTCTTTCTGATTCGACGCCACCCGAATGTTTATCTGGACATCAGCGGCATTCCGCCGAAGACATTGCTGGAATATTTTCCACGCCTCGGCGAGATCGCTCACAAAACCTTGTTCGGCACGGATTGGCCGGGTCCCGGAGTTCCGGACATTAAGAAAAATCTCGATGATTTCCGGGCTTTGTCGCTGAACCCGGAGACGCAGCAGCAGATTCTGAGCAAGACCGCTCTGAGCATTTGGCCGGCATAGCACCGGGTTTCGCCCCGCCAAAAGCTCGCGGCAGATCAGGCCGTATGGAACGGAACCGGGTTTTCGCGTATAAAAGAAAGTTGCACTCCCCGCGCTTCCCCGCACGCGGTTTCCGCAACGCAAATCCTTCTGACTGAGCGATAAAAATATGTCCAGCATGACCAGCACTCCTGCCTCGAAAGGGATGGAAGGCATTGTCGCCACCAATTCGAGCATCTGTTACATCGATGGCGACCGTGGCGTGCTCGCCTACCGCGGAATCGACATTCACGATCTCGCCGATCACTCCAATTTTGAGGAAACCTGTTACCTACTGTGGTTCGGTCGTTTGCCGAATCGCGACGAACTGAAAGATTTGAAGGGGCGACTTGCGCAGGAACGTTATTTGGATCCAGCAATCATTCAATTGTTGCGCAACGCTCCTCAGGGCGCGCTGCCCATGAATGTGCTGCGCACGGCAGTGTCGGCGCTCGCGTTCTACGATGTCGATGAGAAGAACAGCGATCATGAAGCGAACGTCCGCAAGGCGATTCGCCTTACTTCGCAGATCGCGATGATCGTCGCTTCCTATGACCGCATTCGCAAAGGCAAGCCGGTCGTCGAAGCCGACCGCTCTCTTTCTCACGCTGCCAACTTCCTGCTCCAGTTGAATGGGACGAAACCTTCCGCCACGGCCGAGCGCGCGCTCGATATCGCTCTGGTTTTGCATGCGGATCATGAACTGAACGCCTCCACCTTCGCGGCGCGCGTGACCGCCGCGACCTTGGCGGATATGCATTCCGCGGTTACATCGGCGATCGGCGCGCTGAAAGGGCCGTTGCACGGCGGAGCGAACGAAGCTGTCTTCCGCATTCTGCAATCGATCGACAGCAAAAAAGCTGATCCTATCGAGCACGTGCGCAACATGCTGGCGCAGAAGAAAAAAGTTCCCGGCTTCGGCCACCGCGTCTACCATACCGAGGATCCGCGAGCTACGCACTTGCGTGCCATGTCTCAAGATCTCGGGCGCTCCAGCGGGCAGCCGCAGTGGTACGAAATGTCGGAAGCGATTGAGAAATTCGTAAAAGCGGAAAAGCAACTGAACGCCAACGTGGATTTTTACTCCGCCTCCACCTATCACGTCCTGGGCATCGACGAAGATCTATTCACGCCGGTATTCGCAGTTTCGCGCATCAGCGGCTGGGCCGCGCACATCATTGAGCAACTCGACGACAACCGCCTCATTCGCCCGCGCGCCGAGTATCTTGGGCCCGAGTATCCCAACCGCTATGTGCCGATAGAAAACCGCTAGATTCGCGCTGAACTTCGTAGGTTCAAATGGCGCCTCCATGGCGCCATTTGCTTTGCCGCGAGCGATTCCATGGGCTACGCCACCGAATACAGGTAAAATAAATGATTATGCTTCGCGTCTACCTCGACAATAACGCCACAACGCCAGTTCTCCCGGACGTGTTCGAAGCTATGCGGCCGTATTTTGGCGAGCGCTTCGGCAATGCATCGTCGATTCACCATCATGGGCAGGAGACCCGCGCTGCGGTCGAGCACGCGCGGCATTTGGTGGCATCGTTGTTGCGCTGCGAGGCCGCGGAAATTGTATTCACCAGCGGGGGCACCGAAGGCGACAATCTGGCAATCGCTGGACTGACGAGCGCTGGCGACCATGTCATAACCTCGGCAATTGAACACAGTGCGGTGCTACAAGCATGCAAGCATCTCGAAGATGCAGGCTGCGAAGTGACGTATGTGCCAGTGGATGGCAGCGGCCAGGTCGATCCCGAAGATGTGCGCCGCGCTTTGCGGACGAACACAAAACTGATTTCGATCATGATGGCGAACAACGAGACCGGAGTTCTGCAGCCGGTTGAAGAGATTGGAAAGATCGCTGCGGAAGCTGAGGTGCGTTTTCACACCGATGCCGTACAGGCCGCGGGGAAGGTCCCAATCGATGTGAAGCGCATCGGCTGCCATGCGCTTTCCATTTCCGGCCACAAGATGCACGCGCCGCAAGGCGTAGGCGCGCTGTGTGTGCGTAGGGGAACGGCGCTGCAGCCTCTGTTCTACGGCGGGCGCCATGAGCGCTCACGCCGCGCCGGAACGGAGAACGTTCCGGGAATTGTCGCTCTCGGCAAGGCTTCTCAGTTGGCGATGCAGGGCTTCGCGCGCGGCGACGATAAGAAAATGTCCGCCTTGCGGGATCGCCTCCAGCAGGAAATTCTTGCCCAGGTCGAAGAGGCCGGAGTGAACGGTGATACATCGCGCGTCCCAAATACTTCGAATATTTATTTTGATCACGTTGACGGAGAAGCGATGGTGATCGGCCTTGACCTCAAAGGCCTCTCGGTCTCCACGGGCTCGGCGTGCTCCTCGGGCGCGATAGAGCCGTCGCATGTGCTCACTGCGATGCGTTTGAAAAATGATCGCGCGCGCGCCAGCCTCCGCTTCAGCCTGGGCAAGCAGAACACCGCAGAGGAAATCGACTTCGCGCTTGCTCTCGTGCCGGAGACGGTGGCGCGTTTACGGGAGTTGAGTCCTGCGTATAAGAAACAAACCGTCAGTCTGTACAGAAGCTGAAATCTAAGGTAAGAGCTGTAATGTCGAATCCTAAGACCATCGCGGTAGCCATGTCAGGCGGTGTGGACTCCTCCGCCGTCGCGGCCATGCTCCGCGCCGAGGGACACAATCTCATCGGCCTGACCATGCAACTCTGGAACCAGCGGCGGCTCGCGGGCCGCGAGGGCATGCCCGAGCAGGTCACCGGCCGCTGCTGCTCGCTCGATGACGTTTACGATGCCCGCCGCGTAGCCGAGCATATTGGCATTCCGTATTACGTCGTCAATCACGAGGAGCGCTTCGAGCGCGATGTAGTTCGTCCATTCGTCGCGGAATATCTGTCCGGTCGCACGCCCATCCCTTGCAGCCTCTGCAACAATCATCTCAAGTTTGATCAGCTACTCGTGGTCGCGCAGCAGATCGGCGCCGATTACGTTGCCACCGGCCACTACGCCCGTGTCGAGTACGATGACGCACGCGGTCGCTGGCTGCTCAAGCGCCCCGCCGATCGCAGCAAGGATCAGACCTATTTTCTCTTTGGCCTCACGCAAGAGCAGCTCAGCCGCACCCTGTTTCCGTTGGGTGAGATGACCAAGCCCGAGGTCCGCGAACTGGCTCGCGAGCATGGCCTCGCGCTCGCCGAGAAGCCCGACTCGCAGGAGATTTGCTTCGTCCCCGGCGGCGACTACAAGCGCTTCATCGACGCCTATCTCGCCGAAAGCGGCGAAGCCCTGCCCGAGACTGCGGGCGAGCTGGTTACAGCCAATGGCGAGGTAATCGGCGAGCACAGCGGCATTCACAACTTCACCGTCGGCCAGCGCAAGGGCCTGGGCATCGCGACCGGATCGCCGCTCTATGTGATCCAAATCAATGGAGCCGACAAGCAGGTTGTCGTTGGCGGCGATGAACACTTGTATTCGCGCACCCTGCGCGCCCGGCGAGTAAATCTGATCTCGGTAGACAATCTCCGCGAGCCCATGCGCGTCTCAGTCAAAATTCGCCACCGTCACGACCCGGCTCCAGCCTTGCTGGAGAAGACCGCTGCCGACGAAATTCTTGTCACCTTCGATCAGCCGCAGCGCGCCATCACTCCCGGCCAAGCCGCCGTATTCTATGATGGCGATCTTGTAGTCGGTGGCGGATGGATTATTTGAACCTATGTTGTATAAACGGATTGCGTAGAGCCCTCCCGCACGCGCTTCCGGTCAAATCACACCTCACACCTGCATCGGCCACAACTCTGCCACGACGAGCGCCACGGCGATGCCCACCGACACTTCTACGAAGCGGTGCAAAGCCACAATCCACGCTGAGTGCGTATGCTCGACCAATACAATGATGCTAAGAGTAATCGCCGCAAAGCGGTAAGCCCCCCGCAGCCTTAGCAGCCAGCACAACGCTCCGCATAGGAAAACGCCGGCCGCGTAAACCAGTGCGGTAGAAGGAAAAAATGTTGCGACCGCCGCTCCCAGCACCGCGCCCAGGGCAGTCCCGGCAAACCGCTGCCAGGCCACGGTCCTCGGATCGATCATGGACTGAATAATTACGATCGCCGAAATCGGCGCCCAGTACGATTCGGGAAGCTTTAACATCCGGGCGAGCAGCAGCGATGCTGCCGCCGCCAGCGTTGTCCGCGCTGCGTCCAGAAGGGTTTCCACGGCCGGTTGATAGGCATTCGCCATAGTTCGACGTTAGAAATAGTTTTCTGAGTTTAGAACGGATGCCGAGTCTCCGCCACCTGTCTGCTTCGATTGGGTATCGGATCTAGAAATCGCACCGGTCGAGAATGAGCGCGATCTACTCTGAGTGGCTAAGAGAATCCAGGAAGGGCGTGCCGGAAACCTTCAGCTTGCGTTCCAGACGCTCCGTGCAATCGCAATCACCGCATGCCCAGGCTTCGCCGCCGTTTTCATCCCGGCATTTTCTTCGATCATGGGCGTCCTGCACCCGCGCCAAATCGAAATATTGTTCCCAGTAAGGCCGTTCTTCCTGCAGCGGCGTCGGACAGTAGCACACTTCCACCCAGCGCACAGTTGCATCCGCGCACAGCCTCGCAGATTCCATGTTGCGCAGGTATTCGCCCTCCGCCACGGAGCCCTGTCCTAAAGTTTTATCTTGGATAACACGGAGCAGATCGCCCGACCGGGCAGGCTTTACACGAGCTCGAACCAAATAGCGCATGATAAATTGCAGATTGCAAAGTTGGAATGCTTCCAGCTTTCCCACTCTTTCCATCTTCCGATCGACAACAGCAATCAATGATTACGACAGGGCCGGCTCAGATAAACATCTCATCCTGTGGCACTGGCCGGCGCGCTTCCCGGCTGCTGTGGCCATTCTTCCGCGCACGCCCTGCAAAGAGGAACTCGATGCCGGTCGTCACCCCCTGAAGAATTCCCGAAACCTGGCGAACCGGCGAAACCACGGTCTTGTGCACCGCCTCACTCGCAGATTCCACCCGGTCGAAGGTGCGGGTCAGCATATCGTCCGCGCGGATCACCTGCAGTCGCGCCCGATCAACCACATCGTTCACTGTGGCGTCTACCCGCTGAATCTGTGAACGCACGGTCGTCGTAGTCTCGGCCACGTTTTCCGAGATCGTCTGCACTTGGCCCGCGATTGCTTCCACCTTCGGTCGTATTTCCGTGAGCAGAGCCTGAGCCGATTCAATCGTGGGCAGCGCTTTGGTTTTCACTTCCTCGGCCAGCGCCTCCATTTTCGTCGTTGTCTTGCGCATTGCCAGATACATGGCGGCCAACAGCCCGGCCTGCAACATGACTGCGGCCCCGGTCAGTGCGACAAAAAGTGGGAGAAGATTTTCCATAGAAGTGCCTTCCTGAGCGGCTATCCTCAGCGCAGCCACGCCGGCAAAGCTGCTTTCCAAACCCTACAGATTCTTTGGCGATCCGGCGGCCGTTTCCGATGTCGCTTCCTGATACGCCTGTCGGCCCGCTTCATAGGCCGCGCGGAACTGATCCTTTTGCTGATTCACCGCGTCGCGGCCCCGATCCACCCAACCGGAAGCCTGGTCCTTCGCTTCGCGAGCGCGCGTGCGCATGTATTCGCGCCCTTCCTCCGCTCGCGCGCGCAGAGCTTCCCGCGTTTCGCTGCCTGACTTGGGCGCGTACAAAACTCCTACCAGTGCGCCTACACCCAATCCCGCCAGGAACCACACAAAGCTGTTGCCATCACGATCTGACATATCGAAATCCTCCCGGCTACCGTTGCCGATGTTTGGATGTTAGCACCCGAATACGCTAAATACAATTACAGCGAAACCCGCAATCTGCGGGGCGGAAAACCGCATTTTAAATTTTTAATTTCGGATTTAATTTTAATTTTGGCTTTAGAAGCGAGAGATGGGAGCCGCGAGATGAAGATAGATCGCTGCACGTTCGAAGAGTCGCTCTACTTTAAAAACGGAACTCCCGCTCCAAAACAGAACTCCCGCTTCCACGGCCAAGCCCAATTATTACTTCTTGACTGGCGGGTTCGCGGGAGCAGGCGCAGCCGGTTGGGTCTGGGCGGGAGCCGACTTCACGCCTTGCAGAACTGACGTGGGGCCGTTGTGCTTGATGGCATAAATGGAGAGCGTCACCGAAGTCAGCATGAACAGCACGGCCGATACTGTCGTCGCTTTCGATAGCGCGGTGGCCGCGCCTCGCGGACCGAAAGCCGCCTGACTGCCCTGTCCGCCAAAAGCAGCGGAAATGTCCCCTGCCTTGCCGCTTTGCAGCAGCACCACAATGATCAGGAACATACACACGATGACGTGAACGATGGTGACAAGAATAATCATGGAATCAGGAAATCCTAAATTGTTTTGAATGAGTGCATTGGTGCGGAAGGGGGGATTTGAAAAGCCCCTCAAACGCATCCTCAACGACTTGCAGAGCATCGGGACGCTCTCTTTAGTCGCTAAGACATTCTAGGGCATTGCTACGTGACTGTAAACAGACTGCGGATTTGAGCCCTCGGAGTCTGCCATAATCTCCCAATTTGCCGGCGCTATCGACTTTCGCGGAGATTGTTCTTTTAGCGTTGTGAGAGGGGTACAATTCCGAGCCGGAGGGAAGGATGAGCAGCGAGACAGGACGTAATGATCCATGCGGGTGTGGCTCGGGGAAGAAGTACAAGAACTGTTGTGGAACGCCGCAACTCGAAGTTGCGAGCGTGCGAGCGAAAGATGTTAGAGATGTCGAATTGACACCCGGACTGGCGGAAGCGTTCACCGCCTCTCTGGACGCCTCGTATCTGGAATACTTTGCTGCCGCTTGTTCAGGAATGAGCACGGAGGAAGCTGAAAGACAGATTGCAGCCATACCCGAGGGCAAGCGTTATCTCACAAGGGTACTTGACTCCTTGGATAATGCATTTGCGGACCTCGACACCGAGACCGCGAAGCTGGACCTGCCTCACATGGAGAACCGCAAACCTGAAGCCATCAAACGTTATCTTGAGTTCCGCCTGCAGCAATTCAAAATGCTACTTGATACGGTTGAGCACTACGTTGCAGAGAAGTATCCTGCAACCGGAGGACATTCTTAGCCCTGCTATCCAATCTGCCATAATCTCCCCCATGTGCGGGCGGTACAGACTTTCGCGGAGAAGCATGTCGTGGTTCCGAAGGAAAGCATCATCTTGCTGTCTGGAATACCCGCAACGGGTAAGAGCACATTCGCCCGCCACTTGGCACGTAAGCATGGCTTCGCGCAGTACGACCTAGAGTGCTATCAACGCGGCTGGCCGCGTCCAGAACTGAAAGGAACATGGGACGCCAATCGCTCGACTTTCGTGGAGAAAGTCCGCCAGCATCACGATGCGCATTGTCCTCGATTGGGGTTTTCCTGTCTCTGCGCTTTCTTGGGTGAAGGAGCTTCAGAGCTGTGGTGTGAAGCTTGTTTGGTTTGATGGCGACGTTGCTCGCGCACGGGATGTATTTGAACAGCGGGGTGGAATCGATCTGGCGGACTTTGACAGACAGATCGCGGCAATCCAGAAAGTCGGGTTCCCAGCCTCACTTGATTGCGTCGTCGTGCCCGCCCTGTCCCCTAGTGGCGTGTTCTTAGATCAGGAGCAGATCGAGACAATAATCTTCGAGTGAGTCGAACGCTTCTGGAGCGGCAAAGTCACCAAACGGTCTTAAGGCAGCAATCGTATCCACCTGCGTGTGAAGCACCGAACCATCGCTGATTCGGTGCTCAAGAGCATTCTGAGAAGCTCACACGCTTGCAACAGTGGCAACAGCGAGTTTGGAGTTCGTTCGCTTCTTGTACGGCCTCCTCTGCTTCGGGATGTGGTCGTCCCCCGTCATGAAGCACTTGCCTAACTGCCGTATACGAGTCCGCAGTCGGGAAAATCGGGCGTCAGTGATCCCAAGGAACTCAGCAGCGTCCCCCAGCGTGCCAGTCGCGAGGATAGACTCTATCGAAGGCAAAACGCTCGGGTCTTCCCGCCTGACGAAATCAACGAACTCCCTGACGAATTCTCCATCCCGTGCCCGCTTCTCGGAAATGTCGCCAGCCCGACGTAGGTATTCAGAGTGAGCGTGGCAGTAAACGTCATCCACTTCGCCACATTCTTCAGTGTCCCTTTGCCCTGTCAGCGATAGGTTTCCGGTGCGGCACACCGCATCCTTCCTGCGTTTCGAGTGGATGGTTCTGAACTTGTTCGCGAGACACAGGTTAACGTAGTTCAAAAACCGAGGCTGGTTGGCACCGTGGTGCTTGGCAGGGTCGAACGTTTGTACGATGTCCTCCTTGCCAGCGTCCCGATGCTTGGATGTCGAAGGCAGGTATTTCATGTGGATCACGAGGTCTTGCGTCCAGTCCTCCAAATCCTCCTTCGGGACAAACCTGTCGGAGTGCTTTCTGACCCAGTTTGGGATGTGGTAGGGAAACCGTCGCTGGAACTCGTCGAAGTCCTTCGGGACGACGAATCCGTCGTGCCCGACGTATCGGCCATCTCTGATCGTGAAGGGGTCGGATTTGTAGGGCCTATTTCCAAAAGACAAATTGGGAAAATTGAAAGGTTGATTGTCGAAACTTGCGGTATTGCTCTGCATGGAGACACTCCTTGAAAGGAATTTGGACTACATGCAAGCAAGCCTAAGAGGTCGAAACGAGTTGGCAGTCAGGGTTCAGCAGGCACTGCTGCTACCGACGAAAAAGCAAGCCGAACACGTGGTCAGCGTGGTGGTTCGATGTATCGAGGACACGCTCCTCAACAATTTGGGCACGGACGGCTTTACGCTGAAGCTGGACAGCTTTGGCAAGTTCTCGGTCCGACACAGAGCTGGGATTCTTAGAAAAATCCCGTTCACGGGCGAGACGATCCTGACAAAAGATAGACGGAAGGTCAGGTTTGTCAGCTTGGGGGAGCTTCGTCAGCGGGAACTGGTTCTTTCGGTAAAACCCTAGTTCCATGCTTCGAGTTCCCATTCTGACAGGGATGCGTGCTTGGTCACCTTGATTTTCTCCAGCCCCGCATCGACGAGGGTTTGATAGCCGTCCAGCGAATCAAGGGCTGTCCACTGAAGGTCTTTCTTCTGTTGTTCGCTCAGAGGGAGTTTCTCAATAATGCCGTCGTCGAACGGGCAATGTGGGGGAGTTGTTATTTTATCCAAGCACCACAAGTATTTCAGATAGAGGTTGAGTGCTTTCTGAGCGATGCCGATCCTGAATCTATCCGCCCGAAGCAACCCGCTGCCGTTGAATGCTCGTGTTAGATCGTCCGCTATTGCTGCAATGTTTAGTTTGTGTTGTTTACTACTCACGGCAGTGGAATGTTGCCTTGCCAAATTGCGAAGCAAAGAAGCAAGTCTTTCTCGGAGCACTGGACGCCGAGGGTCAGTGGTAGCCTTTGGATCAGCGTACACGTCAGCCCGCTGAAAGGCTGCATTTATGGAGGCGGTCATAAGTTCAGACTCAATGAACTCCCATTTCAACAGGGCTCTGCGCTTATTTGCGACTCGCTTTACCACGTAAGCCGTCAATGAAATCGCGGCGATACCAGCGAGTACGCGAGCCACTCTTTTGTACTTGTCGCTCACACCGCGATTCTAGCAGTCCACGCTATCGCCATTGTCGCTTCCACCAGCACACAGTCTAATCTGCCATAATCTCTCTGTGTGCGGACGCTATCGACTCTCGCGGAGGAAGCAGCTTGTCGAAGAATACTTCGATAGCGCCCCTTGGGAAGACGATTGGACTCCCCGCTACAACATTGCACCAACCCAGCCGATCCCAGTCATTCGCCAGAATCCGAAGCAGCCCGTCCGCGAATTGTCGTTGATCCGATGGGGTCTCATTCCGTCTTGGGCGAAAGATTCGTCTGTCGCCGCCAAGATGATTAACGCGAGATCGGAAACAGCGAGCACCAAGCCCGCGTTCCGCGATGCGTTGAAATCCCGCAGGTGCCTGATCCCTGCGGACGGCTTTTACGAGTGGAAGCGAGACGGGAAAACCAAGCAGCCGTACTGCTTTGAGGTAAATCAGGGGCAGTTGTTTGCGTTCGCGGGAGTGTGGGATCGTTGGAAAGACCCCCATGGCAACTGGATCAAGACCTGCTCGATCCTCACCACGACCCCGAACGCCGTGACCTCGGATGTTCACGACCGGATGCCAGTGATCCTTCGCAAGGACGACCATGACGTGTGGCTCGATCCGGGCATGAACGACGTGGACACCGTGTCCGAACTGCTGAAGCCCTGCGATGCGCGGCTGATGCGGTGCTATCCGGTGAGCACGCGGATCAATCACGTGGCTAACGACGATGAGGAATGCTCTTGTCGGATTGAGATTGCGGAAGCTCAAGTCCGCCTCTTTTAGTTCTGGGCCAGTGGATTCATTACGAAAATGTTCACCGAGACAGTCGATGACGGCATTCGCGAAATGGCGCTACTTCGGCTACTTCCGAAGTTTTTTCTCGTACTTCCGAAGGAGGTCACTCTGTACAGCTGAAGGACTTGCGGACCCCGAACTAGCCTCTGAAAGTAGGTACCTTCCGAAAGGACGAAGGTGCTTTTCCGAAACGACATACAGCACTGTTCGTTCGAAGGTTGTCCGGTCTTGGAGAGTTCGGAAGAAATAACTGACAGGCCAACTGTAAGCCACGTACTTGCTCACCAGTAGCCGACGCAAGCGCTCGCAAACATCCCAATCACGCCCCCACCCAAGAACAGGGAGAGAATCCCTCAAAATGCTCCACGTGGCCGAGTCTAGGCGCTCCAACTCTGCATCAAGGTGAATTGCTTCGAAAGTTTGCGCGACCAACTCGCACGGTTTCCCTGACGGATTTTGGAACCCTAACAGCAAGATGAAGGCACGCCCCCGTTGTGAAAGCTTCGCATTAGCATCGAGAACGGATTGCCAAAGTTCCGAGCCGAGGGAAAGCAGAGTCGAATCGAAAGGATTAAGGTCTGTTGCTAGCGTGCTCAGCAACGAGATTTGTGCATCTGGTTGAGAACGTAACCACTCTGCGACAGCAGGCGTGTGCTCTCCCAATACTGAGTCCCAGTCATTGGGAAGATTGATGGTATGTTGCTGCGAGATGTTGAGCGCCGATTGTACGGCGGAAACACCTAGCATTCGAACAAAAGCTCGTGCGAGTTGAGGAGCGCCAGCTTGGACTGCCGCGTTCATTATCTCTTCCCAATTGGGTTGCGAAAGATGACTTGTAGAGATTAGGTCTAATACCTGCTGATGACGACCGCTCGTGACCGACCAAAGTTCTGGGAACTGGGCCAGCCTTGGATTTCTGCTCAGGAGCAGCATCAATGCGGAAGGCGTGGATGAAATGCTCGTCAGTTGGTCAGGGCTGATAGCAGACGCAATCTTCTGAATTAGGTTTTCGCCAAAAGAGTTTATGTACGGAGCCGATGCTAACGCCTGTAAAATATCTTTCAGTGAACTGGAAACCAACCGTTCGTCCAAGTCGGTGGCTTCGAGCAGGCGCTTGGGGTAACTTGAATCGCGGTGACTCGCCACTAAAACGGACACTCTTTCTGGCAATGGGGCACTGATAGTCCTGAAATCGTCGCTCCCCGGCACAACAGCCGCCATCTTGAGCTTGGCAGCCTCGCTTTGAGTCGGGAAAAGCGTTAGCAGAGCATCCCAGTAGTCGTCGAACTTGATGTCAGATGATTGGAGGTTGAACGCTTCAACCAGCTTCTTAAACGAACTTCGTCTAGGCGCTACGTCTGCGCCGAACTCCCTCAAGAAATCGCGGAAACGCAAATTCTTGGAAGAGAAATCGTTCGCCAGTTCCAGAATCCACTTTTCCGCACTGACTTCTCTAGGAGCAGTCTCCTCGTGAATTACATAGGCATCGGGAATCTCGTGTTGTATTCTCCCAATGCTTTTGACTGGAATCACCTGCAAGTCAAAAGGCTTGCCCTCAAGAGTCCGACCTTCAATCGCCCCGGTGCAAAATTTGAAAACTCGTCTTAGTCTCGGCCATTGTTGGCTCCACACTCGGAGCACCAGAGATTCGTACTGTTTTGCACCGCTGGCAGGAAGAATCACCGGATTATCTGCGGTTTCATAAAGCGCACTGTATAGCTCAAGCAAGAACGGAACTTCATTGCCGTACTCGTACTCCGTTGGCCAGTTGATTGGTACTTCAACGTAGCTGTTGTACCCGATCCAAGAGTCGGGGTTCATCGTGGGCCGCTTGAAATATTGAAGTAACTCACGAAAGCTTTGCACCTGCGCGACATCTGAAGACCGAATAAGAAGAGTATGAGTCCAAACGCAGCCAGGTCGCTGCATCTCTGGCGCATACCAAGTTTTTGCAAAGGCATAGCTCGCAATTTCAGGAAGGGGATAGCCGGTAAGATACTCGTCGAACCCCGGAACGAGCTGTGAACCCGAAAGGTCACTCAAGTCAAAAAGAACGGACTCGGAACTATGCGGAAGATTCTCAGAACTCGCTAACAAGGAATGGCCATCTTGGTAACCGTGGAGGGCCTGCCCTAATTTTATGGTTCGCGCCTCTTGAATCATTCGAGCGCCCACACCAGTGGCTTTGTGATATCGCTGGAACTCTGTTGCTCCGAAACCACACGAATTCGTTCCGAGGGCTTAATGAACTCCCGGAGCGTAGTCGCTTGTGAATAATCGTCACCTTGTGCACTGATTCCATAGACGATGTAAGGGCGCTTTTCCTTGTTCGCATTCAAAAACTGCCAAACTAGCGGTGCTTTTTCTGCCAACCACTTGTCGGGCGAAACTCGCTTGTGTTTCAACAAGTCCCACGCCGATACGATGATGACAATGCGAAGAGCACGACTCTTTCTTGCCCTAATCACAAGCTGTAAGAGGTCAAGAATCTTGGCCTGCGCCGATGCACGACTTGCTTCCCAAGGAACAAAGTTCGAGGCTATCTGCGGCGATGTTTCTTGTCTCGAAGACTCCACGGCCTCCATAACGTGAACTGCTCCCTCCACCCCGTCGTCAATTCGTTGTGGAACAACTAATGAATCGGGATGCAGAAAAAATATCAGCGCATCACTACCGTCTACCGTCTCTCCAAAAGAAGCGGCCCATCGACGGTTCTCAAAAATTCGAGTAAACACCTCCCCAGATGTGTCGGGCAGAGTGAGACGAATGTAGTGCACCCCTCTAGAACTGGACACATAAGTTAGTTAGGCTTGGGGCCTCCGCCAGGAGGCGAGAATGCCGAGAAAGCCGAAAGTTCAGAGAACTCCGGAAGAGAAGTGGCAGATTGT
>Ga0182024_10000599_pt1 | contig 93841 bp, 84 predicted proteins | sample P32metaG_FD_120480 | JGI IMG/M metagenome (GOLD analysis project Ga0182024, IMG submission 120480) | Permafrost microbial communities from Stordalen Mire, Sweden - P3-2 metaG (Illumina Assembly) | ecosystem: Environmental > Terrestrial > Soil > Wetlands > Permafrost | place: Sweden: Stordalen... | reverse complement strand
GCGCAAGCTCCACGACGTGGCGCAGGACGTGATCATCAACGAGGAGGATTGCGGCACGGTCAACGGCATCTGGGTCAAGTCGATCCTCGAGGGCGAGGACGAGATCGTGAAGCTGACCGAGCGTATCGTCGGCCGCGTCTCGTGCGAGGACATCAACGATCCCGTCACGCGCAAGCCGATCGTGAAGAGCGGCGATGTCATCGACGAAATCAAGAGCGCCCGCATCAACGATATCGGCACCGAGCGGGTCAAGATCCGTTCCGTGCTCACCTGCGAAACGCGCCGCGGCGTCTGCTCGAAGTGCTACGGCATCTCGCTCGCGTCGAACGTCCTGGCCAAGCTCGGCGAGGCGGTCGGCGTCATCGCCGCCCAGTCCATCGGCGAACCCGGCACGCAGCTCACCATGCGTACCTTCCACGTCGGCGGCACGGCCTCCCAGGTCTTCAAGCAGCCGCAGATCAAGGCGCGCAACGAAGGCGCGGTGCAATACACCGACCTCCGTACCGTGAAGTCGCTCGACGGCAATCACATCGTGCTCAATAAGAACGGCTCGATCAGCATCAATGCTGACGACGGCCGCGAACTCGAGCGCTACACCGTGGTCATCGGCTCGGTCATCTCCGTGCCGGACGGCGGCCACGTGAAGAAGGGCGAGACCTTCGTGCAGTGGGATCCGTACAACGTCTCCATCCTCACCGAGAAGGCGGGCAAGATCGAATTCCGCGACATCATCGAGGGCGTCACCATGAAGCGCGAAATGGACGAGGCCACCAAGCAGATTGGTACCGTCATCATCGAGCACAAGGAAGACCTGCACCCGCAGATCGTCGTTCTCGACGAGCACAAGGAAATCATCGCGTCGTACAGCATCCCGGCGGGCGCTCACATCGAAGTGAAGCCCGACTCCAAGGTCCAGGCCGGCCAGCGTTTGGCGAAGACGCCCCGCAAGGTCGCCAAGACCAAGGACATCACGGGCGGTCTGCCCCGCGTGGCCGAACTCTTCGAGGCGCGCCGTCCCAAGGACGCGGCCGAGATCGCGAAGATCGACGGCGTCGTCGAGGTTGCCGGCAACGTGCGCGGCAAAAAGAAGCTCATCATCAAGGACGCGACCACTGGCGCGGAAGAGGAACACCTCATCCCGCTGTCCAAGCACCTCATCGTCTACAAGGGCGACCTGGTGAAGAAGGGCCAGCAGCTGACCGAAGGACCGGTCGTGCCGCACGAAGTGCTCGAGGTTTGCGGACCGCAGGACCTTCAGGAATATCTCGTCAACGAAGTGCAGGAGGTTTACCGCCTGCAGGGCGTCGAGATCAACGACAAGCATATCGAGATCATCGTCCGCCAGATGCTCCGCAAGGTGAAGATCACCGAGCCGGGCGACACCACGTTCCTGTGGGGCGAGCAGATCGACCGCCTGATGTTCGAGGAAGAGAATCGCCAGGTCGAAGCCAAGGGCGGCAAGCCCGCGGAAGCGACCCCGGTGCTGCTCGGCATCACCAAGGCCTCGCTGGAGACGGAAAGCTTCATCTCCGCGGCGAGCTTCCAGGACACGACGCGCGTCCTCACCGACGCGGCGACGCTGGGCAAGATCGACAAGCTGCGCGGCTTCAAGGAGAACGTGATCATGGGGCACCTCATCCCGGCCGGCACCGGTTTCAACGCGCATCGCGCGGTGAAGCTGGTCGAACTGACCGAGCAGGTGGGTGAACCGCTCATCTCGCCCGAGAAGGACGACTCGCTCGACCTGTTGCCGAAGCTGCGGGCTCCCGAGCCCGACGCCGTGGCGAACTAAGCTGTCTCGCTAAAATAAAAACACCGCCCGGAGCCGATCAGGTTCCGGGCGGTTTTTTGTGTCGAAATGTAGCGACGGTCTACGACCGTCGCATTTGTTGCCTTCCCTCCGGAATCTTTGCGACGGTCATAGACCGCCGCTACAGGAGAAATTAAGCCCCCGCGCGCTTCAGCTCGCTCATCGTGAAGAGCGGCTTCAGCTCGAGCTGGACCTTGGCGAGATTCGCCGGGCCGCCCGATTCGCGGTCGATGACGCAGACGACCTGCGCTAGTTCGGCACCTTCCTCGCGTAGCGCCTTGGCCGCTTCGAGAATAGCGCCGCCTTGGGTTACCACGTCCTCGACGATCAGCAGCTTGCGCCCTCGCACCTGGCCGCCCTCGGCGATCTTGCAGGTTCCGTACTCCTTCGCCTTTTTGCGCACGAAGAGCACCGGGAGCCCGGTCAGCTGTGAAAGCATGGTGGCGATCGGAATACCTCCCATTTCCAGGCCCGCGAGCGCGTCAACGCCCTTGGGCACGAGATCGACCAGGCTGATCGCGATGTGCTTCAGCAGATCGGGATCGGCCTCGAAGAGATACTTGTCGAAATACTCGGTGCTCCGCGTGCCGGAACGCAGGAGGAAATCGCCGGTGATGTGAGCCGTGTCGTAAATGCGCTTGGCGAGCGCGTCGCGAACGTCCTTTTTCATGCGCGGGCCAGGGCGATGACTTCAATCTCGACGCGCGCGTCGCGTGGCAGGCGGGCGACCTGGACGGTCGAGCGCGCGGGGGGCGTGCCGGTGAAGTGCTTGCTGTAGACCTCATTCATGGCGGAGAACTCACCCATGTCGGCGAGGAACACGGTGGCCTTCACCACGTCGGCAAGCGTCAGCTTCTGGCTGGCCAGCAACGCCTTGATGTTGGTGATGACCTGTTCGGTCTGCTCGGTGATGCCGCCGTCCACGAAGTTGCCCGTATCGCGCACGAGAGGGATCTGGCCGGCGAGAAAAACGAATCCACCCGCGGCGATGCCCTGTGAGTAGGGCCCGACGGCGGGCGGCGCGTCGGAGGCGCTGACGACGGTGCGGGCGCTCATTTGACCTCCTCGTACCACGCCATCTGGATGGATTCGAGCATCGCCTCGCTGGACTTGGCGGGGTCGTCCCCGAATTCCTCGAGCTCGATCACCATCTTGTGGAGCTTGGGGAAGCTGAGCTTGAGCGGGTCCTGGTCAGGAAACTTGTCGATGAGCGCGTAGGCGAGGTCGTCGGAATCGCGCCAGGTCAATTTATCGGCCATAGGAAAACGGTGAGGGAAGGAGGGAAGGGTGTCAATCGGGCAGTCGCGCCGGACTACAGGTGCTCGATCAATTTGTGGGAGGGAAGGCGCACCTTGGGCGCGGTCGCGTACTTGTCCGATTCAGCGCGGTAGCCGGCGGCGCAGCAGACCGCCGCGGTCAGGCCCTTGGCGGTCAGGCCGAGAATCTTGTCGAATTCCGCGGGCACGAAGCCTTCCATCGGGCACGTATCCACCCGCAGCATGGCGGCGGCGAGCATGAACTGGCCGAGCGCGATGTAGGCCTGGCGGCCGGCCCATTCGGTGATCACGCCGCTGCGGGCACCGTGGACGAGGTCTTGGATCATCATGCCACGGTAACCGTGCATGGTGGCGACATCGGTTCCGCGAACCTCGGCGGCGCGCTGCAGGTTGGTGTCGATGTAGTCGGAATTAAGCGTGGTCTTGGAGGCGAAGACGACGAAGTGCGAGCAGTCGGTCACCTGCGATTGCTTCCAGGCATGGGCACGCAGCTCGGCCTTGAGCTTGGCGTCGGTGATGATAATGAATTTCCACGGCTGCAGGCCGTAAGACGAAGGGGTGAGGATAAGCGATTCCTCCAGCTGATGCCATATTTCGGAGGGGATCGTTTTATGCGGGTCGAAACTTTTCGCGGCATAACGCCAGCGCAGGTGGTCGAGGAGATCGGATTCGGGCATGACTTATCTATAAGCCCGCCACGTTCCGTGTCGAGTGCGAGTCTGGCCGGCCCCGGCTCAGCGTGTTTCACTGGGCGACGACGCGCGCGATCGCAATTCGGCGTGCTCGCGCCGCAGGGTCTCCAACGCTTTTTTTGCCTCTGGGGCGAGCCAGCCCGCATTGAGCCGATGCAGGCACTGCTTGGTGCGGATGAGCAGAACGCAATTTGCGATAGCCAGCAGGGAGGTGAACAGGATCAGTCCCAGCAGCCAGCCCGGCATGTGTCGCGCCTCCAGCAGCACGAAAAATCCCTCGAAGAGAAACAGCAGCGCGATGGCGAGGTAGAGCATCGCCACCTGCCGCTTGAGGCCTTGGTCGGCCTTGAAGAGATATTCCGGCGAGCGCAGCAGATGGGTTTCCAGCTGTTGCGTGCGGACCATCAAATCGCGCAGGACCTTGTCGTCTTCGGACATACGCGGCTCGGTAAGCAAGTTAGCGGCCATGCGGCGCGCGATGGCCGTCGGAATGTGGCGCCGGGCCGGATTGTACCAATCGGAAGTCGATCTGGTTGCGGGCGAGATCGACCGCCGCAACCTCGACCGAGATGGTCAGGCCGGCGCGGAACGTCTTTTTCGTTTTCCGGTCGAGCAGTTCGAGCCGTTGAGCGTTGAAGATGAAATCGCCCGAGCCGGTCGGAATAAGTCCCTGCACCTGGAATTCCGGCAGCTGGACGAGCAGCCCTTTCTCGCGCACTTCCAAGATGAGTGCGGAAAAAGAGGCCCGCTCACGAGAGCGTGCCTGCTGCTCGAAATACTCCAGCTTCTTGAGTTTGACCGATTCCTGCTCCGCCTCGGAGGCGGTGCGCTCGGTGGTGGAGAGATGCAGCGCGAGGCGCGCCAGCTCATCGTAGCTCGCCGCGGCGCGGTCGCGCTCGAAGAGGATGCGATGCACGACGAGGTCCGAGTAGCGCCGGATTGGCGAGGTGAAGTGGGTGTAGTTGATCTTGGAGAGCCCGAAGTGGCCCAGCGGCTTCGGGCTGTAGACGGCGCGCTTGAGCGACTTGAGCAGGCCGATCTTGATCGCTTCCTCGCCCGGCTTGCCGCGCGAGCTTTCCAGCAGCTTCTGGATTTCGCCCTTCTTGGTCAGGTCGCCACAGTGGAACCCCATGGCCTTGGCCTGCACGCGAAATTCCTGCAGCCGCGTCGGGTCCGGGTTCTCGTGGATCCGGTAAAGGCCGGGCCGGCCGCGTCGCTTCAATTCCAACGCGACGACTTCGTTGGCCAGCAGCATGAATTCCTCGATGAGCTGATGGGAGAGATCGTTCTCCATTTTCTCGAGGCGCACGGGTGTGCCGTTGGCGTCGAGCCGCACCTTGATTTCGCCCATCTCCAGATCAAGCGCCCCGCGCGCGAAACGCCGTTTGCGCAGGGTCTGCGCCATGGCGTTGAGCGTGTGCAGGTCGCGGCCGAGATCGGTCGAAGGAGGCTGTTGCAGGATTTTAAAGGCCTCCTGGTAGCTGAACCGTTTTTGACTATGGATGATCCCCTGGGCGAATCGGAATCCGCTGATCTCGCCGTGGGAATCGAGCGTGACGATGGCGGTTTTTGCCAACCGGTCGACGTTGGGCTGGAGCGAGCAAAGTCCGTTGCTGAGTTTCTCCGGCAGCATCGGGATGACGCGGTCGACCAGGTAGACGCTGTTGCCGCGCGCCCGCGCCTCGACGTCGAGCGCCGAGGCGGGCGTGACGTAATGCGAGACATCGGCGATGTGGATGTAAACCTCGAAGAGGCCGCCGTCGAGCACGCGGTAGGAAAGCGCGTCGTCGAAATCCTTGGCGTCATCCGGGTCGATGGTGAAGGTGAAGAGCTGGCGAAAATCCTCCCGCCGCGCGATTTCTTCCGAGGCGATCTGCGCGGGGATGTCGGCCGCCTGCTGCTCGACCGCTTCCGGGAACGAGGTGGGCAGGTCGTATTTGCGGACAATGGAGAGCAGGTCGACGCCGGGCGCGTCGGGTGCGCCGAGCACCTCGATGATGCGACCCGCAGGGGAGGCGCCACGGGTGGACCAATCGCCCAGTTCGACGACAACTTTCTGCCCAACCGCCGCCGTGTGATCGGGGGGCGTGATGCGGATGTCGAACGGAATGCGCGTCTCGTCCGGCCGGACATAATAAAAATTCGGCGTCTGGCAGAGCACGCCGACGAGGTGACGGCGCTTGCGCTGGAGGAGCCGCACAACCTCGCCGCGCAGACGGCGGTCGCGTGACGGCTTAAGCCGCGCCAGCACGAGGTCGCCGTGCAGGGCGTTGGCCGTGTCGTCGCCCGCAATATAAAAATCGGGCTCGGCCGGATCGCTCGAGACGAGAAAGCCGAAGCCGCGCTCGTTCATCTGCAAATGGCCGGCTGAAAAGCCGAGCGACTTGGGCGAGACGATGCGGCCGCGCGGATCACGCATGGCGCCGCCGACACGCTCCTGCTCGGCGAGGAAATCGTGGAACGCGCTGCTTTCATGCGCGGGCACCTGGAGCTTGCGCTCGAGGCCGGGAGCGTCCAGCGGCTGATAGTTCGATTGCGTGATGACCGCGCGGAACCGATCACGCCAGTGCGACTCGTCGCTGCCGGGCGCTTTTGTGGAATGGGCAGGAGGGGGGAGGGGGGCGGGGCTTTTCTGCGCGCTTTTGAAATCGAGGCGGACGTTCGAGGTGGGCTGGGTTCTGTCTTGCGCCGGCCTGTTTCGGCCCTGACCTTGCGAAGGGCGGTTCGGTTGCTGGGCGGGACGAGCGGCGTTTTGCGGGGCCCGTTCCTGGTTCCTCGAAGGCTGATTTCGTCCCTTCGCTGGGGGCGTGGATTTGGAAGGACGGTTCGGTTCGTGCGCCGCACGAGGTGGCTCCGGGGTGCGACGATTCTGATTTTGAGGAGGCGTCTGCTTCTGGGTCGGACGCTGCTCGCCTTGCGAAGAACGTCCCTGACCCTGCGCCGCACGCGGTTGATCGTGATCGGGGCGCCTGGGATTATGACGCGGGACCGGTTGGGTCTGGCCCGGGCGCCAGTCCCCGGGGTCGGACTGATTTTGCGGAGGCATTTTTCCCCCGCGTGGCGGGTTGGGCCGATGGGCCGGTTGCGCGGATGCGTGGGGCTGGCGGTGAGGCGGACGCGAACCCGGCGCGGATGATTTGGAGGGTGGGGGGTCGGATGGACGGTTGCGGGACGGCCGCGAATTCTTCATTGCGCGGGCATTACCGCATGCACGGGAGCGGATGTCGAGGGACGAACCGTTCTAGAGCCCAAGCTCTTTCGGGAGGGGATGCCGCTTGAAGAACTCCCAGATGCGGTCCGTGGCCGAGAATGGGTCGAGCGACGGCCCGGCGATTGCGGCTGGGAGCGGCTCGACGGTTTTTGGCCAGTGATGGCCGTTGCCCTCCACGATGGTGAAAAGCACCTCGGAGTCCTCGCGGCTGGGACCATAACGGAGGAGCCGGACGCCGTGCGTGTCGCTGACGGTCTGCGGGGTGGTGGGGCAGCCGTTGAGTCTCGCCCATTGATCGGCCGAATCCTGGACCGGCGGCATGGTCCGCGTGACGCCCCACGGCAGCGTGGTGGTCCCACCCTGAAAGGGCACGAGCGGATCGGCTGTTCCGACGAGATAGTAGACGGGGAGTGGCCGTGCCAACTGGCCTGTCGTCACGAAGCTTTGCGAAGAAACCGGCGCGATGGCGGCAATGCGGTCGGAAAAATGTGCGCCGAGAGTGAAGGTCATGCCGGCCCCATTGGAGAATCCCGTGATGAAGACGCGGCGTCGGTCGATCGGCAAAACAGTCTCGAGCTTGTCGAGCAGCGTGGAGAAAAAGTGGACGTCATCGACCGGGCCCGGCACGCCGGACCGCTCGTCGCGCCAGATGCTGGGGTTGCGCAAAAAACTCGAGGGCGCATCGGGCTTCGCGCCCAGCCCTTGCGGAAACACGACAAAGAATCGCTCGGCCTTGGCCTTCTCGATCCAACCGTAGGTGGCCGCGGCCTGTTCCGCGGAGCCGCCCGCGCCGTGAAAGAAAAAGACGATGGGGCGCGGCTCATCGGCTGTAGCCCCGGGCGGAGTGGAGATGATGAATTGCCGTTCACGATCGTCGAGCCGAAGCGTGCCGCTGTACTCGCCGGGCCTAAGGAATTTGTTGAAGTCGGTCACGGAAGTGGGGGCTCCCTGGGAGCTTGAAAGAAATCCAAGCAGGAAGGATGCAAAAAGAAAAAGACGCAGCATCGCGTCACTTAAGACGTTGCGCCCGGTGGTGCGGTTACAACTGGTGAGCTGCACTACCGTTGGGCGGTTCGTCTTGCCTTCGCGTAATGAACGCGACAAGGACGGGCAGGAAGAGAACCGCAACGAGCGGCTTGAGCCAGCGGTCGGTGAGATGGAAGAGGCCGGGAAGCGAGTCGCACGCGAGGCAGATCGAGCCGATGCCCAACGCCCACGCGAGCCAGCGCCGCCGAGGCCATTCGTGCAGGGCGAGCGTCGCGGTGAAAGGCGCGAGCATCACGTAGGAGCAGGTTTCCGTGCGCGGATTGAAAAGCATCAAATAAGTCGCCGCGAGCGCGCCGATGATCCAGGCCGCCTCGACGGCGTTTTTGGACCGCACCGCCCACGCACCCAAACCGAGGAAGATGAGCGCGGAGATCAGACGCAGGACGGTCAAAATCGCATCGGGCACGGTGACATGCACATGTTCCAGAAGCGCGGCAAGGTCGCTGAATTTCGGCTCGTGCGGCTGCGCCGCCCAGAGCAACGTTTCCACGCAGCGGCGGTATTCATGCGCAACGAAAACCGGATGGAGATTGAGAAAGGGGATGAGAAATAAAATCGCCAGCCCGAGGACGAGCCGTGGCAGCAGCGTCCGGAAATAGAGCGCGCCAAAAAGCAGCAGCGGCACGGCTGCCAGTGGCTTGAGTGCAAACGCCAAGCAAAGCCAGAGCGTGGCGGCTTTCCATCTGGCCTTGGCGATTTCCGCGGTGGCGAGGACGATGAACGCGGCCAGCGGCAGATCGAACTGGGCGTTGCGCAGGCTGGCCAGCGAACTCGGCACGGCGAGCAAGGTCAGGACGAGGAACGTCGATGACGACACGCGGCCTTCGCTCGTGAGAAAAGTTCGCGCCAGCCGGACGAGGGCGTACCCGAACAGCATGAATACCGCCGCGCGCCAGAGTAAATCGCCCAGAAGCGTCGGTCCCCATGTAAACGGCGTGTAAAGAATCGCCGCCTGCGGGAAATACATGAACCCGCTGTGCGAATTATAGGTGTAGGGATCGATTCCCGCCCACCAATTAGTCGAAGCGAGCCGGTAGGTTGGCGTCGTGGTGTGGCTGGCCGGTCGGCGCACGATGTCGCCCGCAATCACCAGGAAGGCGACGAGCCAGAGCCCCAGTGCCGCCCACCACGCGGCGCTTCGTCCGCGGATCATGATGTCGTCTCGTCATCCATCCAGGTGACGAGTTCACCCAGCGGAGCGCGGCCGTCGTGGTGCCAGGAAAGCGGTGGAAATTGCATGCGGCCCGCCCGGCAAAACCGGGAAACGCCGAGCTTAAGAAAGGGCTCCCGCCAAGGCGAGGAGGAAGCAACGCCGGCGACGCCGACCGTCGAAATGCGGCCGCGCACGGTGTTCAGATTTTTCTCCAGCTCAACCGCCGAGGAGATGCGAATAGAAATGATGCCGTGCAGCGGCGAAGCCGCAAAAGCCGGATCCGGATCGTGCATGAGTGTCCAGCCGAGATGGCCCGAAGGCGGCAGCCACATCCGATGGCCGAGCGCCCACGCCACGTCGCGCGCCTCCGCGATCCTTGCCCTCACGCCGAGCGGGCGCGACGGTTTCGCATTGAGGCGGTGCCATTGCGTCTCCAAGGCGTGCGCGAGCTTGCGTCCCAGCGCCTCCACGTCATGGCCGGGCGAAAGATAAATGGCCTGCGGCGATAGGCAGCCGAGTTGGTCATAGGTGAGAACGTCTGTCGCGCAGGCGCGGAGCTCGGTTGCGGTGAGATGTTCCGGTCGGTCGATCCACAACAGGCTGACTGCGTGGCCATGGGCGATGAACTTCTGGTCGGGACGCAGTTGCGCGCGCAACGTCGCCATGGTTGCGTCGCTGCCGAAGGCGATGACGATATCCGCGCGCTGCATCGTCTTTTCGTCGCGACCGGATTGGAGGCGAACGAGTTTTCGCAACTGCATCGGCAGGCCGCGCACAAAGGCGGTGATTTCGCGCCGCGTCGCATCGTCCTCGCGCGGGCCGGGCAGCTTCACGACATTTTGCGCTCCGACCAATAGCCCGTGCGCGATGCTAGTCATCGTGGAAACAGCCAGATTGCCCGCACAAATATGATAGATGAGCCGCGGGGAGCGCGCGCGAACGTGGGCGGACTCGCGACGAATCCAGCGATCAAGTGCGTCCACATGACCAAGCTGTCCGCGCACCAGTCGCAGGAGTTCCGCCCTTGGAAAAAGGCGAGGATAGGCACGCGCGAGGAGATCGATGCGTTCGCGCGTGGTGGATGAAAGCGCCTTCATGCGATGGATGAAACGGGAAGGGCGGGTGTCAGCAAATCTTCCGCGCCGAGCGAGCAGCCGCGAGGTTCGGTGCGCGGCAGGCGGCCGATGAGACGAAACCCGCGCGAGGTGCGCTCCGCGCGATCGAGCGTTTGCAGCGAGAGGACCGAGTCGACGTTGGCGAGATCGATCCAGCGCACCAGCCCTTCGTGCCCGACGGACACTTCGTGTCCCGTTGCCGGATCGACGACAAGCACGCGCGCCCACGGCGGCGTGGCGTGCAGGCCCCCCGTTCCGTGCGCGTAGGCTTGACTCGAAAGTTCGCTCATGCCGTACTCGTTCCAGATCGCGCTCTCCGGCACGCAAAACGTCCGGGCCAACTGTGCGTAAAGCTCGGGCTTGGGAATTTCGCGCACGCGGCCCTTGAACCCGCCGGTTTCCAGCAGACGACTCCCGCGCGGCAGTGGCAGGGGGGCAGGCAGGGCATCGAGAAAGTGGACGAAGCCGAAGGCCGTTCCGCAGAGCGCAACCGGTCGGCGCGCTCGCGCGAGATCATGGCGCAACGTGGCGAACCCGCGCTCGTCCATCGCAAAGCGTCCCCGTCCCCGCGTCATCGCGCGATTCCAAAAACCGAACATGGCGCTGAGCGACGAATGCGGCGCCTCGTGCGGCGAGGTGGCGATGAAATGAAAATCGGGCGCGTCCTCGAAAAAGCCCGCGCGCCGCGCCCCCTCCACCGCGACGGCCTCGTAAATATCGGTTCGCAATAGATATTGCCGTCCCGGTTCGCCGGTCGTCGTGCCGCTGGTCTCGTAGACCGACTGCGGCGTGGCGTCACGATGGGCGAAGAGCCTGGCGCGCTTGAAAAGCTGCTGCGGCATGGCGGGAATTTCGCTCCAGGAGCGCAGCCTTGCCGGGGTGACGTCGTGACCTTCGCACAGGCGGCGAAATTCGGGCACCCGCGCGAACTGCCACGCGAATAGCTCCAGCGCGAGCTCCTCCCAACGTTTCCCGGGCAGAGGCCCCAGCAGCGCCGCGATCCACGCACGGCGCTCGGTCGGGCGGGAAAAATCGCGCGGGAAATTCATGGCGCACTTTGCCGTTATTCGTCGACGCAATCCAATCGAATCGCCACCGGTCGGTCGTCATCCGCATTGCGGCTCGCGCGACCATGCCGCATCTTGGTCATGATGAACGCCTACGATTCCCTTCTCCAGCGCTCGCGCGAGGTGGCCAGTTACAGCAGCACGGCCAGCGTGCTCGCGTGGGACCAGGAAACCTACATGCCGCCCAAGGCCTCGGCCTACCGCGCAGAGCAGCTCGGCCAACTCGCGGGCCTGACGCATCGACTGGCGACCGCGGCAGAGGTAGGCGACTGGCTGAAGTCGTGCGAGGACACCATGCCGGCCTGCGTGGATGATCTCGAATGCGAGATGCGCAACGCCAATGTGCGCGAATGGCGCCGCGATTACGATCGCGCGACCAAGCTCTCCGCGCGACTCGTGGAGGACATCGCGCGCACCACGTCGCTGGCACGTGAGCACTGGGCGAAGGCGCGCGCCGCATCCGATTTCACCGCCTTCGCGCCGTGGTTGGAGAAGATCCTCGGCCTCGTCCGCGAGCAGGCGGATTGCTGGGGCTACGAGGATTGCGCCTACGACGCGCTGCTCGATGCCTACGAGCCGGGCGCGCGCGTGGCGAAGCTTGCGCCGCTTTTCGACGACCTGCAGGCGCGGCTCGCTCCGCTGCTGCCCCGGTTGCGGAAGGCGACTGCTTCGGCGAATGCCAAACGGCTCGAGGCCAATTACCCGACGGCGGCGCAACAGCGCTTCAATCGCCGCGTGGCGGAGAGCATGGGATTTGATTTCGAGGCCGGGCGCATCGACGCGACGGTGCATCCATTCTGCACGGAAATGGGGCCGAAGGATTGCCGGCTGACGACGCGCTACGACGAAAAGGATTTCACCAACTCGCTCTTCGGCGTCATGCACGAGGCAGGCCATGGACTCTACACGCAGGGCCTGCGGCCGGAGCAATTCGGGACCCCGATGGGCACGTTCCTGTCGCTCGGCATCCACGAATCACAGTCGCGCCTATGGGAGAACCAGGTCGGCCGAAGTCGCGATTTCTGGCGGCATTGGTACGCCACGGCGGTGGAGCAATTTCCGCATCTCGCCGCCCTGCCGCTGGACGAATTCTGGCTCATCGTCAACCGCGTCGAGCCCTCGCTCATCCGCGTCGAGGCGGATGAAGGGACCTACAATTTGCACATCGTGCTGCGGTTCGAGATGGAGCAGAAACTCGTCAGCGGCGAGCTCGCCGTGGCGGACCTTCCCGCGGCGTGGAACGCGCGCTTCGAGCAACTTTTCCAGATGCCGGTGCCGGACGACCGCCGTGGCTGCCTGCAGGACACGCACTGGGCGCTCGGGCTGTTCGGTTATTTTCCGACCTACACGCTCGGCACGCTCAACGCCGCGCAGCTATTTGATTCGGCGCGGCAGCGTGTGCCCGGATTGGCGGACGATCTGGCGCAGGGAAAGTACGCGCGGTTGCTGGCGTGGCTGCGCGAGAACATCTACGCGCCGGGGCGTCAGTTTTCACCGGATGAATTGATGACCCGCGCGACGGGGAGGACGACCAGCGCGGATGCGTTCATGACCTATCTTCAGGGGAAATATGACCTGGCGTAGCGGCCCTTACGGTCTGTTGCCGTGAAATCGGCAGCTGTCACGAATCCCGGTCGCGTTAATCGCGTCCGGGACTGCCCTAATGCCGGAAGTGCCGCTGGCCGGTGAAGATCATCGCGAGGCCGCGCTCGTCAGCCGCTGCGATTACCTTGGGATCGTTCACGCTGCCGCCGGGCTGGATGGCCGCGGTCGCACCCGCCTCGGCGGCGGCGATCAGGCCGTCGGGGAAGGGGAAGAAGGCGTCCGATGCGACGATGCTGCCCGCGAGGGAAAGCTTCGCCTCGCCCGCTTTCCAGATCGCGATGCGCGAGGAATCCACGCGGGACATCTGGCCCGCGCCGACGCCCAACGTACGGTCGCGCGCGGCATAGACGATGGCGTTGGACTTCACGTGCTTGACCACGCGCCAGCCGAAGAGAAGTGCGTCGCGTTCCGCGTCGGTCGGTGGCCGCTTCGTGACGACTTTCCATTCGGCATCGGAAACCATATCGGCGTCGCCGCCCTGGAGGAGGAACGAATCACCGACCGCAGACCGGATTTCTGCGCGGGGCGGGGGAGCGGAGGTTTCGCCATTGATCATTAGGCGCAGGTTCTTTTTCTTCATCAGCAACGCGAGCGCGTCCTCATTGAAGGCTGGCGCGATGATCACTTCGCTGAAGATTTCCGAGATGAGCTGCGCAGTGGCAAGGTCGAGCGGCCGATTGACCACGATGATGCCGCCGAACGGCGCCTGCCGGTCGGTCGCGTAGGCCTTGTCCCACGCCTCGGCGAGGGTCGCCCCGCTGCCGACGCCGCAGGGATTGGTATGCTTGAGGATCGCGACGGTCGGGTCACCGTTATAAAACTCGCGGATGAGACGCACCGCGCCGGTGATATCGATGAGATTATTGTAGGAGAGTTCCTTGCCGTGGAGCTGCTGGAAATGCTTCGCGAACGGGCCGTAGAGCGCGGCAACCTGGTGCGGGTTCTCGCCATAGCGGAGCGTCTGGGCCCGGCGCATCGGCAGCGCGAAGGTCTCCGGAAAGGCGTCCGCGCTGGGCACGCGCTGGGCGAGGTAATTCGCGATGAGCGCGTCGTAATAACCGGTCGTGCGAAAGACCTTCGCGGCCAGTCGCTTGCGGGTCTCCAGCGTCGTGTCGCCCTGCGCGCCGATTTCGGCCGCGACGATCGCGTAGTCGGCCGGATCGGTAATCACCGTCACCGAACGATAATTCTTCGCGGCGCTACGCAGCATGGAAGGGCCGCCGATATCGATGTTCTCGATGGCGTGCTCGAGGGTGACATCGGGCTTGGCGATGGTCTGCTCGAAGGGATAAAGATTCACGACCACGAGATCGATCGGCGCGATGTCGTGCGTCTTGGCCTGCGCCTGATGCTCGGGATTGTCGCGCAGGAAAAGCAGGCCGCCGTGGACCTTCGGGTGCAGCGTCTTCACGCGGCCATCCATCATTTCGGGGAAGTTCGTGACGTCGGAAATATCGCTGACCGTCAGGCCCGCCGCGCGCAGGGCCGTGGCCGTGCCGCCGGTGGAAATCAGGTCGTAGCCGGCCTCAACCAGCGCCTTGGCGAAATCGACCAGGCCGGTCTTGTCCGAGACAGAGAGGAGCGCGCGCTTGGGCATTCGAGTTTAGGATTTCTTCTTCCGCTTGCTTTCGACGAGCTTCACGCAGCGCGATCCCTTGACGATCTGGCCGATGATCTTCCCGCCGCCCAGCTTCAGCGCCGCGGCTGCGTCTTTTTCCGCCACGATGAGCACCATGCCAATGCCCATGTTGAAGACCTGATGCAGCTCCTCGGAACCGATCCGGGCGGCATTGGCCAGGAGACGGAAAAGCGGCGGCACGGTCCACGAGCCCAGCTTGATCTCGGCGTCCAGCCCCTCGGGCAGCACGCGCGGAATGTTGTCGATCAGGCCGCCGCCGGTGATGTGCGCCATGCCCTTGATCGTCACCGCTGTGCGCACCTTGCGGATCTGCGGCAGGTAAAGCGTGTGGACCTTGAGCAGCTCCTCGCCCAGCGAGTTGCGCAGGCCGTCGGTGCGGCCACCCAGGCGCAGATCGAGTTGATTGAAAAGGATTTCGCGCGCGAGGGAGTAACCATTGGTGTGCAGGCCCGAGGAGGGCAGGCCGATGACCACGTCGCCCGCGCGGATCTTGGAGCCGTCAATGATCTTCGCCCGGTCGACCACGCCGACGATCGTCCCCACGAGGTCGTAATCGCTGCCGTGATAGATGCCCGGCATCTGCGCCGTCTCGCCGCCGATGATCGCGCAGCCCGCCTTCTTGCAGCCGCGCGTCATGCCGCCGATCAGCTGGTGAAAACGGTGCGGTTCCAGCCGCTCGGAGGCCATGTAATCGAGGAAGAACAACGGCTCCGCGCCCAGCACCGCGATGTCGTTCACGCAATGGTTCACGAGGTCCTCGCCGATGGTGTCGTGCTTGTTCATCAGCACGGCCACCTTGATCTTGGTGCCGACGCCGTCGATGCTGGCCACCAGCACTGGTTCCTTCATGCCGGGAAAGGCGGCGCTGAACAGGCCGCCGAAACCGCCCACCTTGCCGAGCACTTCGGGCCGGTGGGCCACTTTCAGGATGGAGCCCAGGCCGGCCTTGACCTTGTTGCCAAGATCAACGTCGACACCGGCGCGGGCATAGGCTTTTAGGCGGTCGCTCATGGGTTTTAGGAATCGGAACGCAAAGCTTGTACTAGAACCCCGGGAATCTGCAAAAAGGTTTTAGTTTTTTTACGCGGCACCGGTAGGCAATTACCTCAGTCGAGGTTCGGGGCGGCCCCTTATGCCCCGGTCACTTGCCAACAACAATAGGATACACGAAATTTTAGTCCTATGCTCACCCGGGAATTGAGTGAGAGGCGGACGGAAGGCGCGCAGACGGATCCTATCGCCAGGGAACTGACGCTCAAGGTCCTGGCCGATATGTCCCACAGTCGTGAGTTGCGGAAGGTGAACGTGCGGCTCTGGGATGGCTCGTACTGGCCTGACGCCGGCCAACGCGATGCCACCATCATCCTGAACCGCCCCAGTGCGTTACGGGAGATGTTGCTGGAAGGAACCGAAGTGGCCCTCGGTGAAGCCTATGTCCACGGGGCCTTCAACGTCGAGGGCGACATGGAAGCAGCCTTCGAGCTGAGCGACCTCATCGTCGAGCAAACCGAGGGATGGTCAAAAAAGCTCAAGCTTGGCTATCTGCTGCACCGGTTGCCTGAATTCAACCATGGCAACGGGGCCGTGCAACCCGCCCAATTGAGCGGTGCGCGGCATTCCACACATCGCGACCGGGCCGCCATCGGTTTTCATTACGACGTTTCCAATGAGTTTTATCAACTCTGGCTCGACCCGGCCATGGCCTACTCGTGTGCCTACTTCTCCCAGCCGGAGCAAAGCCTGGAGGAGGCCCAGCGGCACAAATTCCGCCACATCTGTCGCAAGCTCGGTCTCCAGCCCGGCCAGCACCTGCTCGATATCGGCTGCGGCTGGGGCGGACTCCTGATCTACGCGGCCCAGAACCACGGTGTGACCGGCGAGGGAATCACCTTGAGCACCAAGCAGCTGGAACTGGCGCAGGAGCGCATTCGCGAGGCCGGGCTACAGGACAGCGTGACCGTGCGCCTGCTCGATTACCGCAACCTTCAGGGACGCGACGCCTTTGATGCCGTGGTCAGCGTGGGAATGGTCGAACATGTTGGACGCAAAATGCTGCCGGAATATTTCCGGCAGGCGCATCGCGTGCTCAAGCCCGGAGGCCTGTTCCTCAACCACGGTATTGGCCTCGGGCCGCGTCCGCTGCCCGAGGAAAGCGGCTCCTTCATCCAGCAATACGTTTTCCCCGACACCGACCTGCTCTCGATCGGGGACATGCTCAATCACGCCGAAGGCGCGCAATGGGGCGTCCGGGACGTGGAAAGCCTGCGCGAGCACTACGCGCTTACCCTGCGCCACTGGGTCAGTCGGCTGGAGGCAAATCATGCCGAGGCGGTGCGACTGGTCGGCGAGCCGGCTTTCCGCGTCTGGCAGCTCTACATGAGTGGCTGCGCCTACGGCTTTCAGGTCGGGCAGCTGAGCATCTACCAGTCGCTGCTGGTCAAGCTCCTGCCCGACGGCACCTCAGTCGCGCCGATGACCCGCGAGGGCTGGTATCGGTAGGTGGATAGCAAGGGGCTGCTGATCAAGCCCTCAATTCAGGGCTGTCCTCCAAGATCAGACCCTGGCCCAGGATGCGCGTTTCCCCCTCGACTTTGTGAAGGGTCATGACCTTGGCCTCGGGATCTTCCGAAAGAAGCCCGGCCAGCCTATGCGAATGGGTGGTGACCCAAACTTGGGAACGTTCGGACGCGCGGCGAATAAGCTTGGCGAGCGGGACAAGGACGTCGGAGTGAAGGCTGTTCTCCGGCTCGTTAAGGATGAGCAGGGGCGCGGGCACCGGACTGAGAAGGGCCGCCAAAAGGCAAAGATAACGCACCGTGCCGTCGGAAAACTCCGGTGCGCGGAGACAGCGCTGAATGCCGGGCATTTTGAGTTCAAGCCAGAACAGGCACCCCTCCTGCTGGACGTACAAGCTGCTTCCGGGAAAGACCGCCTGGATGGATTCTTCCAGCGTTGCGGCGTCCCCCACCTGCCGTATGGTCTCCAGCGCCGCAGCCAGGTCGATTCCGTCGTGAGCCAGGATTGGGGTGCGCACGGAAGGCTGGGGCTGGCGTAAAGGGGATTCGGGATCGGTCCGAAAGTAATCGTAAAAACGCCATTCCTGCAGGTCGCGGCCGAGGATCGAGAGCTCGGGATAGAGATGGGGCTCTCTCAGTTGCGCGAGGACCGGTTCGGCGGAATCGAGATTTCCACAATAGGACACGCGCTCGCCGTTTCGATCCATGACCCATGCCCCGGACGTCGATCGCTCGAAATAGGTAGTGCCCTTACGCCGAGGCTGGCCCTGCCAGACAAACTCCTCCTTCACCTCCGGATCGGTCGGAAACGCGGCGCTGCAGGGAGGCGGCAATCCCAAGCTGACCTCATAGTTGAATCGGTCGGAGTAAGCGGCAAGAACAAGGCGGACCGAACCCTTTTTCTTCGCCCCGGCCCACAGAATGGAAGGCATGCCCCCTTCCTGGGCGATGGCTTTCGGCAGGCCGCCCTGTGCGGTGCGCGAAAGAAGACGGAGCGCCTTGTAGAGGTTGCTTTTGCCTGATCCGTTTGGGCCGCAGACCACATTGAGGCGCCTGAGCTTGAACTGGAGACGGCAGATCGACCGGTAACCAGCGATGCTGATGCGATCCAATACCGCCATGGCGCAGTGTGACGGCGAAATATGCCAAGCGTCGAGAGCCGATTGGATTTCGGCTGCCGCGCCATCCGACCGCCGGTGTGGATGCCCGGCGGAATATCTTGGAAAAAGCCTGCTTCAAAAAAGGCCCGTTCGTCGGGCCGTTCCAGAAGTGCCTTCTACGATTTTAGGATGCCGTCGATCTCGGCCAGTTCCGCGTTCGAAAAGTCGAGTCGGTCGAGCACCTTGACGTTCGTATCGAGCTGGGCGACGGAACTCGCGCCGATCAAGGCCGAGGTCACGGCGGGCAGGCGGAGAATCCACGCCAGCGCCATCTCGGCCAAGGGCTGCTTCCGTTTTGCGGCCACGGCAGCTAGGGCGCGGATGCGGGGCAGGTTCTTTTCCACCTCGGCATTCTTGAGGAACCCGCCGCGGGCGACGCGGGAATCTGCCGGAATGTCCTTGAGGTACCGGTCCGTCAGCTGGCCCTGCGCCAGGGGCGAGAAGGGAATGCAGCCGATGCCTTCCTCCTCCAGCACCGAGGTGAGGCCGTTCTCGATCCAGCGATTGAACATGTTGTAGACCGGCTGATGGATCAGGCAGGGCGTGCCGAGCTTGCGCAAAATCTCGGCGGCGCGGCGCGTCTCCTCCGGCTGGTAATTGGAAATGCCCGCGTAGAGCGCCTTGCCCTGCCGCACCGCGTGATTCAACGCTCCCATGGTTTCCTCCAGCGGCGTTTTGGGATCGGGCCGGTGATGGTAAAAGATGTCCACGTACTCGAGGTTCATCCGCTTCAAGCTCTGGTCGAGGCTGGCGAGGAGATACTTTCGCGAACCCCATTCGCCGTAAGGACCGTCGTACATGTGATAACCAGCCTTGGTTGAAATAATCATCTCGTCGCGATGCGCGGCGAGTTCCTCGCCCAAGATGCGCCCGAAGTTCTGTTCCGCGGAGCCGGGGGGCGGCCCGTAGTTGTTGGCCAGATCGAAGTGGGTGATGCCCAGGTCAAAGGCATGCAGGATCAAAGCGCGCGAGTTTGCCAGCGAATCAACGTCCCCGAAATTATGCCAGAGGCCAAGGGAAAGCCGCGGCAGCAGCACGCCGCTTTTGCCGCAGCGCTGGTAGGTCATCTTGTCGTAACGGGAGGAAAGGGGCGAATGAGGCATAAGGTCGCCAGAGTGCGATGCCGTCGCCAAAAATCAACGCCATTTCCGAAAAAGGAACTCGGGCTTCACGCCGTGGTAGCGTCGATTTTTGCCTGTGGTTCCTTCCACTCGGGCCGATATACTTAATTGATGCGAACCCTAGTCTTTCTCTTGGTCGTCGCTCTGATCGGAACCGTTGTTTACTTCTACGTCCTCGGCGGCCCGGCGCAGCCGGTCGTCGCGACTACTACTACTCCCGCACCGATTCAGCCCAGTGGCGCATCCAGCTCGCCCGCCACCTTCGTTGACTACAACGACTACAATGGAGCGATCAGCCAGGCCCGTTCGGAAAATAAGCTAATCCTGTTGCACTTCACCGGTTCCGACTGGTGCCCCTATTGCCAAATGGAGGATGCGGAGGTGTTGTCCAAGCCGGAATTCCAGAACTTTTCCGCGGCCCACTTCATTTTCGTGACGCTCGATTTCCGGCACAATCCGCCGCCGGACGGCCCGGCGCAGCAGGCGCTCGATGCCCTCAGCTCCAAGTACGGGGTGACCGGCTTCCCGACCCTTCTCGTGGTGGACGCCAGTGAAAATGTGCGCGGCCGCATTGAGGGCTACAATCCGGGATCCGGCCCCGACGGCATCATTAGTCAGCTTACCTCGTACGCCTCGCCCTGAGTGGGAGGGTGGCCGAATCGCTCCTTGGCAGAGAGCGCAACTTTCTCCCGAAATCCCGCTTTACGCCAAGGATGACGACCTGCCCCGTGATTCGCCGATGGGTGCTTTTTTGGCTCGGACTTGCCCTGTTCATCACGTTCGCTAACTCCCTCCGGGCCGATACCAAGCCGACCAATCCTGGGCAGGGCCTCATCCGTGTGCTGATCATTGATGGCTGCAGCAATCACGACTGGAAACGGACGACACAGTTGGTTCGCGCCATCATCCAGCCGACGGGGCTTTTCGACGTCACCGTCTCGACGGCGCCAGCCAAGATAGAGGATACCGCCTACACCGGCTGGTGCCCGGACTTCAGTAAATTCGACGTTGTCATCCAGAACTACAACAATCTTACCGGTGGCGCCCCCTGGCCGGCCCCGGCCCGCACGGCCTTCGAGAAGTTTGTCAAAAACGGCGGCGGTGTCTTCATCCTCCATTCGGCCAACAACGCCTTCGCCGATTGGGATGCCTACAATCACATCATCGGCCTGGGCTGGAGAAAAAAGGATTTCGGCACTGCCATCCAAGTCGGGCCGAACGACAGCATCATCCGCATTCCGGCCGGGCAGGGGGAGGGTACCTCTCACCAGGCGCGCCAGGATCGCCTGATCCATCGCATCGGCGACGATCCGATCCACGCGGGCATGCCCCGGACGTGGATGACGCCGCTGATCGAGGTCTATAATTACACGCGTGGTCCGGCGGAAAACCTGACGGTACTCTCTTGGGCGGAAGATCCGAAGACGCGGGTGCATTGGCCGATCGAATGGACCGTCGCTTACGGCAAGGGCCGCGTCTATTGCTCGAGCTTCGGCCACGTCTGGGCCAACGAAGCGGACCCGGTGGACATGCGCTGTGCGGGATTTCAAACTGTTTTGGTGCGTTCCCTACAATGGCTGGCACAACGTCCGGTCACCTTTCCAATCCCAGCCGATTTCCCGGGCCCCGATCATACCTCGCTGCGACCGGTGCCGGTATTACCCTAGGTGTCTGAAGGTGGTTGGCTTCGGGAGGAAAGACCTGAGGTTCCCTGAGTGGGGCGGATTAGCTTGCCGCTGGACTCGATAGGGCCATAGTCAACGCCAGATCAGCGCATACTGTAACGGAGTGTAGCTTAGCTTGGTAGAGCGCCTGGTTTGGGACCAGGAGGTCGCAGGTTCAAATCCTGTCACTCCGATGCCGCTGCCGGACGGCAATCTAGTTGCCGAGGTATTTATTCAAGTCGCTCTCGACTCCTGCCAGGCCCGAGCCGGGGGCGTAGCCTTCAACTCGCCCCAGTTCCTTCCGGGTGCTATCCACGACGACCATTGTCGGAAATTCGGTGATGTGGAACTGCTGTTCGAGTGTGGTCACCCGCGCTTTTTCGTCGTCCAGCATCGTGGTGTTGCGAAGGTCGTCCACGACCATGAAAACAAAATGGCTATTCTTGTACTGCTCAAACGGCCCCGTTGAGATGACCTCGCTTTCCTGTGACTGGCAATAGGGGCACCAGTCCGAGCCGGTGAAGAGAATAACCACAGGCCGATGGCGTTTCCGGCTCGCGTCCAGGGCGTCGTCAAAATTGGAGAAGTCGCTGTCTTGATAGACCTGATGGGTATCAAGGGCAATTGGCTGGGCCGCAGGAGCGGGGGTCGCCGGTTGGGTATCGGGCGCTGCGGGTTGCGGGTCGGTTTCCGTCACGAATCCTTGTTTCCAAACCTTGGGTTGAGCAGTCGTGTCCGCCGTTCCCGTTGCCGAAGGAGTCTTGTCGGACGTCGGAGGCGCAGCGGGTGGGGCCGTACCCGAGCCGGGGGTGAAGATCGTCGTCAGGTCAGCGGCGACCTCTGTGCCCAGCTTGCGGCAGGCGGAGGGATTATTGAAATAGCCGTAAACCCCGGCACCGATCAGCGCCAGAAGCAGGAGGATGAAAAAGCTTCGCATGGCGCCCATGGTTGTATGTTCACGATTGGATAAAGGCAAGAATTGCGCGGAGCCGCGCCCTGTTCCGACGACGCGCTGGCGTGAGGCATTCCCGCGATTTACTCGCACCGGGCCTCGGCTATAGTCGCGGCATGGCTGCTTCCCTTCTTGCCCTTTCCGACGAAGCCCGCGCGCACCTGCTCGATTCGACCCAGGCCAATCTCGCCCGTGTCTACAACGGCGCCCCGCCCGAGTCGCGCGAACGTGCCGTTATCGACGAATTGCTGGCCGCCCAGGCGTGGACGGAGCTCGACGACCGTTTCTACCGCGACATTGCTTTCGGCACGGGCGGCATGCGCGGACGCACCATCGGCAAGATCGTGACTCAGGCCGAGAAGGGCACGAGCACCAACGAGGCGTGTCCCGAATTTCCGGGCGCGGGCACGAACATGCTCAACGATGCCAACGTGCATCGCGCTGTTTCGGCCTTGGGCGCCTACCTGCTGGAGCTTGCCCCCGGGAAGAAACTCAGCGTGGTCATTGCGCATGACGTGCGGTTTTTCTCCAAGTCGTTCAGCCAGGTCGCCGCGCGCGCTCTTAACGATCTCGGCATCGATGCGCTGCTTTTCGCGGAGGATCGCTCCACGCCGCAGCTCTCGTTTTCGGTCCGGGAATTCGGCGCCGAGGCCGGCATTATGATCACCGCCAGCCACAATCCGCCGCACGACAACGGCATGAAATTCTACGGTCCCGACGGCGGTCAGGTGGTCGAGCCGCACGCCTCGGGCATCACGCAGCATTTCGCGAAGATGTCGATCGATGCGTCGGTCCTGCCCGTGCTGCTGCAGATGGTTGAGAAGAAGGGAACCATCCGCACGCTCGACGCCGCGGCGGACAAGGCCTACCAGGACGCGGTCGCGGCCATCGTGCTCGAGCCTGACGCAATCGCCGCCACGCGCGATGCGATCAAGTTTGTTTATTCGCCCCTGCACGGCACGGGCATCCGCGCCATCCCCGCGCTGCTGGATCGCTTCGGCTTCCGCTACTCGGTCGTCGAGGCACAGCGCAAAGGTGACAGTCGCTTCGCTACCGTGAAATCGCCGAATCCCGAGAACGCCGAGGCGCTTTCCCTCGCCATCGCGCAGGCGGAAGCCGAGCGCGCCGATGTGGTCATGGCGACTGATCCCGATTGCGACCGGATGGGCGTGGCGGTGCGCGATGCGGCCGGGAAAATGGTGCTGCTGACCGGCAATCAGATCGGTTCGATCTTTGCGTACTACCGCATCTCGCGCCTCGTAGCGCGCGGCGTGTTAACGGAGGCGAATCGCGCGCGGGGCGTGCTGATCAAGACCTTCGTCACGACCGATTTGCAGAAGATGATCGCCGATAAATTCGGCGTGGGCTGTATCGATACGCTGACCGGCTTCAAGTACATCGGCGACAAGATGTACGAGTACGAGAAGGCGCTGGGCGATGCCAATTACCAACAGCGCACTCCCGCCGAACGCCGTATAGCGCTGCTCGAGAAAAGCCACTTTGTGATCTTTGCGGGTGAGGAAAGTTACGGCTACACCGGCGGCGATTATGTGCGCGACAAGGACGGCAACGCCGCCGTGCTGATGTTCGCCGAGGCCGCCGCGTGGGCCAAATCGCAGGGCCAGACCCTGGTCGATTATCTCGATGCGATCTATCGTGAGTGCGGCTTCTTCGTGGAGAAGCTGGGGACGCTGACGTTCGAGGGTGCGCAAGGCGCGCAGCAGATCCAGAAACTGCTCGCGTCGTTCCGTTCCCAGCCGCCGACCGAGTACCAGGGCCAGAAGGTCACCGGCCTCGACGATTTCGGACTCCAGGAGTTTCACGACGCCGACGGGAAGAAAATCCCGAAGGAAATCCTGCTCATCTTCCACCTCGCTGACGGCAGCCGCGTCGCCGTGCGCGGCAGTGGCACGGAGCCGAAGATCAAGTTCTACTTCTTCACCCGCGCCGATGCGAAAGGCGATCTCGCCGCGATCAAGGCGGGACGCCGCGCCTTCCTCGATGCGTGGTGGGACGAAACCCAGGCGGACGTGAAGAAGCGCGTCGGATAAACCGCTTCGGGGAACCTAGTAGGCGTTCTTCTGCTTCAGGAAAGTCCGGAGCATGATGAAGAAGTCGAGGAAGACGCTCCAGTTTTCCAGGTAGTAGAGATCGTACTTCAGGCGCGCGGTCAGGTCGGTGTTGCCGCGCAGGCCGTTGACCTGGGCATAACCGGTCAGGCCGGGGCGGGCGAAGTGGCGGGCGTTATAATGGGTGATTTCGCCCTTCAGCGTTTCCACGTCCTCGCTGCGTTCCGGGCGCGGTCCGACCAGGCTCATGTCGCCAACCAGCACGTTCCAGAACTGCGGCACCTCGTCGAAGTTCCATTTGCGCATGAACGCGCCGACCTTCAGGCAGCGCGGGTCGTCCTTCGACGTGCGCACGAGACCGTTGGCGTCGGCATCGAGCTTCATGCTGCGCAGCTTGAAGATGCGGAAATTCTTGCCACCGAGGCCGGAGCGGGGCTGGGTGTAGAAAATGGGGCCCGGTGATTCGCGCCGGATCATGACGCCGAAGATGAAGATGATCGGCGCGGATAGGGTCAGGCCGACCAGCGCGCCGACCACGTCGATGGCCCGCTTGACGATGCGATTGAAGATGTGGTCGAGCGGCAGCTTGCTCACGCCGAGCACGGGCACGCCGCTGACGTGCTCGAGGTGCAGGCCGGAGGAAAGCGTCTGGAAATAGGAGGGAATGACCTTGAACTGCACGTTCTCGCGCATGCACAGGTTGGCCAGTGCGATGATCTCGCCCATCACCGGGTCGAGATCGGCCATGATGGCGACGCTGGGCTGGTGCTCGCGGATGATGTCCGGCAGCGAGTTGTAGTCGCCCAGCATCTTCACCTGGCTGGGTGGCTGGACCCAGAACTTGCCGTAAGCCGACGGCGTGCAGCCGATGACCTCGTACGCATGGCCGGGATCGCGCAGGATCTTGTCGAAGAGCACGTCGGATTCCTTGCTCCAGCCGATCACGAGGACCTTGTTGCGGAAGGCCACGTTCCATTTCGACTCGATGAGGAAATGGCAGAAGGCCAGGCGCCATGCCGAGAGAAAGACCCACGAGTTGAGGAACGACCAGACGTAGAAGTAGCGCGAGATGGGCGGCTGCAGCTTGAACGCCAGGCTGAGCGCCAAAAATACGATCAGCCAGCGGCAAACCGACTTGAAGACCATCTGGAGCGTGCGGGCCGAGCTGAAGAAATGCTTGCGGTTGTAGGCGCCGCTGAATCCCAGCATGACCAGGTACAGGAGCGAGCCGGTCAGGATGTAGGTGGAGAAGCGGCCGACCAGGATCTCGGAAAGAACCGAATGATAATCGATGTGCCGGTCACTGGTGGTCGCGAAGAAAAGGGCGGTCACGACCACGATCGCGTCGATCGCGAGCGTAAGCAGCACGAGAAATTCGCCCGAGGGCGCGGGCAGGCTGGGCGCGTCAACGGGCGGAAGGTCCGATAGTTGCCGTAGGGGCGACGCGGTTCCGTTCCGACTCATGTGAGGAGGAGGGCTTGCGTGCATCAATTTCGGTGAGCTGTACATGTGGTAAACGCTAGCAATATGCAGGCGTGTTTAATTTAAAATAGCAACAAATACAAGCACCATCCATTCCCACTCGAAAAAATATCGCATTATTGTTGATCATCAATATGTTATCAAATTGGGTACTATTATTAAATGTCGTGAAATCAGGCGTTACCTACAGGAAACATGTCACATAACGATGCGTTCTCTTAGCACGGCTCATCGCGTTTGACGTCAAAAACCGCCCTTCGATTCACCTTTTCAGGCGTCTGGAGAGCGTTAGCGTTAGCCAATGAGTGTTGGAAAATGTACCTACCCGATTTTTTTGGCCATCCTGCTTATTTTAACGGGCGTCCTACCTGCCGTCGCGTTTGAAACCGGGGTACCGCTTTCCTTCGGGATCGACCCAGCGACGGTCCGGCAACGTGCCGACTCCGATAAGTCGAAGGTTGAAGCGACCGTCATCCTCAAATCGCCATCCCCGGCGTTCTTTATTTGCCAAATCCGCAGTTACAACGCGGACCAGATCAGCTTTCCCACCATCATTTTCCGGAAGGGTGATACGAAGGGTAAAAGCGACGGCATTGTGCATTGGAAGGCGGTCACACGCGTGGCCCGGGTGCGCCTGGCGGCCTACAACGCCGACTCGCCGGAAATGCAGCTCTCGTTCACGGTTACGCTCAAGCCGTTGCCCGCTCCTGAGGTTGACGAAGACCAGCCAGATAGCGGCGCAGGAGAAGGCCGCGTCGGGAATCCCCCGCAATGAGCGCGCCGAAGCCTATTTGTCGTAGCTGGCCGTGTAGGCCTCGCGGTACTTGGCGCTTTTTTCGCCCAAGTAGTGCGGGTAGAGGCGTTCGCTCCAGGGAGGCACGGCGTTAAGCACCAGGCCGGACAGCTTGACGTGGGCCCGCTGCAGCAGGGTCAGCGCATGCAATGCGTCGCGGCGCTGGGTCTTGGCGGCGCGAATGACCAGGCAGACGGACTGGATCGACGACGCGATGAGCAGGGCGTCGCTGACCAGATTGACGGGGCTGCAGTCGATCACCACGCGGTCATAGGTCTTGAGCGCGTTGGTCAGGACCTCGGAAAAACCGGTGCCCGACAACAACTCCGCCGGATTAGGGCAGCGCGCGCCGGAGGTCAGCACATCGAGGTTTTTCGCCACGTCGTGGTAGGCCGCGGCCTCCAGCTTGGTTCCTTCCGTCACCATTTCGACGAAGCCGTTGCGGTTCTCCAGATTAAAACAGCGATGAACCGACGGGCGGCGCAGGTCGATATCCATCAGCAGCGTTTTCAGTCCCGTCTGGGCCAGGGCCAGCGCGTAGTTGCAACTGACGAAGGTCTTGCCCTCGTCGGGCAAGGCGCTGGTGAAAAGAATCGAGCGATGGTCGTCCTTCTTGCCGAGCAGGGCGATTGAGGCGCGCAGGGAGCGGAATCCTTCAGCCGCGCCGCTGCCGGGCGCGTTGGTGATGACCAGTTCGCCGGCGGAGCCGATCATGCCGGCCTTGCGTGACGCGGGGGGGCGGGGCGGCCCGACCCCTTTCTCGTCCGTCGTGAAGAGCGGAATGGCTCCCAGGAGCGGGACGCCGAGTAACTCCTCGGCCTCGATCATGGTCTTGATCGAGCTATCGATGGCGTTGACGCCGAAAACCGCCGCAGCCCCGAGAACGATGCCGAAGACGAAACCAATCGCGAGGATCAGGCTGCGCTTGGGCTTGGACGGCTTGAAGGGCAGGTTGGGCGCTTCCCGCAGGCGAACGTCGGTCGCGGCGGAACCACGGCTGACGCTGGCCCCGCCGCCCTGCTTGAGCACGCTGTCGTAAAGGGCGCTCTCGGTATCAACTTCGAGCTGCAACACATTGGCGCGCGCCTCGACCAGCTTGAGCTCGAGGGCGGTGCGATCGGCTGGCGCGGTTTCCTGCACCGCGGCCCGATTGGCCGCCCAATAGGCCCCTTCGCTGGAGTTCCCGGAGGCGACTTTCTGGAATTCGTGATCGAAGCCCTGCATCAGGTCGGTCAGGAGCGCGCGGGCCTGGATGAGCTGCGGATGCTTGTCGCGGTAGCGCTGGCGCAGCGCATCGACGACCCGCTGCTGGTCCTCAATCCGATCCTTGAGGAGAAGTGCGTCGCGGTAGACTTGAAGCGAATTTTCGGACTTTTGCAGGCTTTCCTTGACCTGCTGGGACTGATTGACGAGGAAGCTGGCGGCCGCCTCTTGCGACGCCGTTTGCTGCTTGGCGCTCTCGATGAAGAACGCATTGATCAGCGACATGACCAGCTTTTGTGCGACGTGCGGGTCACGGTGGTCGACGCTGACGTCGATGAGCCGGGTGCCGTGCCGGGCCGATACCGTGGTGTTCGACTTAATCCAGCGGGCCAGGTCATCCGCGTCGGCCGGGAGATCCTTGGAAGGATACCCGATGAGAAAATTGGGGTCGTTGGCGATGGCCGGGTCGTTGGCCACGTCGACGAAGAGGCTGAAGTTTTGTAGGTTCTGCTCGATCGTCTTGATGACATCGTCGCCCTTCAGGTCGTCGGTCGATTCCTGCGCGTCGGGCGAATGGAACATGCGCTGTTCCTGCGTCTCGACCTGCACGGCGGCGGTCGATTCGTAGAGGCGCGGCGTCTTGATGACATAGATAATGGCCAGCAGCATCACCACGCCAAAACAGGCGAGGAAGAGACCAATGCGCCGCAGCGCCAGGCCGATGAAGTGTTGCCAGTGGACCGAGGCGAGCGCGTCGGAGGGAGACGAAAGATTCGTGGTCATGACCTTAAAAGAGACTTTCCCCGACGCTGATCCGGTCACCCGGCTGGACGAGAAATTCCTGCACCTTGGTGTCGCGGGCAAGGCGTTTGGCATCGACGCGGGCCACGACGTCGTGGCCGTTGATCACGCGGCGCACAATGACGTCGGAGGGATCGGCCACGCGGGTGTAGCCGCCGGCCAGCGCGATCGCGCCAAGCAGATCAAGCCCTCCCTCGGGCGGAATCTGCACTTGGCCCGGCTTCTGCACCTCGCCCAGCACGGTCACCCATTGCTCGGCGTATTCCATGACGGCGAGCGTCACCTGCGGATTGATGATGTAATCCTTGTCGAGCCGGGTGCGAATTTCGTTCGTCGCCTCGGACACCGATTTCCCGGCCACCTCCACCGGCCCAAGCAGCGGCAGAATGATATAGCCCGACTTGGAAACACGAGTTTCCGTGGTCATATCGTCTTCCTGGAAGACAGTCAGGCGGATCAGATCGTTGTCGCGTATGACATAACTGTCGGATGCGCCGTGATCGGCGGCACTGGTGGCGTCGGGGCTGACCGGGGCGAGGGGCGTTGAGGCGGGCGCCACTTCCTGGGCGTTGAGGAGGCTTCCTCCGAGGCAAGTCATCGTGACCAGCGCGAAAAAGCAGAAGGCACCGGAGCGGCAGGAAAGCATGAAACGTGTGAAACCCATGAACCTTCGATGCAAATTAGATGCCATGTTATTAGAATTGGACGGCGGTCTGAAGATCGGCCTGACTGTCGTTAAAGGAATTTTGGTCGGAGGTCGACTTATCCTGTGAGCCCTCCACGCGGCCGCTAACGCTGATCCACTCCCGTGGGTCCCACTCCACGCCGGCGTTGACGAAATAATAATTGTCCCGTCGCTGGCCGTTCGTGGTGGCGAGAGCGCCCGATTCGTTTTGGTACTCGGCAAGGTTATAGCCGGCCGAGGCGACAAAAAAGAAATTACGCAGGAAACGCTGCCGCAGGCTGAGCTGGACCAGCGTGCTCAGGTAGTCGTTCCCGATCTCGGAATAGGAAAGGACGTCGTTGCGATAGCCCGACAGGGAGATGAGCGTCCCGTCGAAAGGCGTATAATTGGCGGAGAGGTCGAAGATCGGAAAAATGCGATCCGGCGAACCCTGGAACTGGCGATACTCCGCTCCGCCTTCGAGTCTCACGTTGATCTTGCTGCTGACATCATAGGAAAGCCGCGCGAGCAGGTCCTGGTAGGTCTGGTTCGGCGCGCCCGCGATGTTAACGAAGCCAATGCGTGGGCCGAGCCCCACCGTTAGTTTCGAGGCGACCTGATATTGCGCGTAGGCGTCTGTTACCCATTCATCCGTGCTCGAAATGGCCTGGTCGTCAAAGGACGAAATGCGCTGCGTCTCGCTGCCGCCCAGGCTCAGTTTATCATCGACCGTATAACTGGCGTTCAGGGTCGTGGTGTAGATTTCGCGCTTGAAGAAATTTCCCACATCGATGCTGGCGTCCGTTAGCTGCTCATACCGCTGTTCGAGGCTGAGGGTCAGCCTCGTCCATTGATGCTGATACAGTGCATCGGCATAATAGTCGGTCCGGTCCTCGTTGGAGTTGCGTGAATAGAAGAAAAAGGTGGGTCGAAAAACGACATTAAAATAATTACCGTCGACCGCTGTTTTATCGCCGCGCACGAAGTCGATAAATGGCGTGACGTGCGTATAGAAATCGCCCTGCTTTTGCTGCGAAATGAAGATATTATCGTCATAGGTTTCGCCCACAACCAGGCCGAAAAAGAAAGGCGAACCGTGACTGAAAAGATTGTCCCAAATTCCCGGCCCGTTCTCCGTTTGCACCGCCGAATCGACCTCCTTGCCCTCGTTGGCGGAGGTGTCGTCCGAAATGATCTGGACGGCGGGGTTATCGCGGGGAAAGTCGAGATTCTTGCCATCCCCCGTGTTCGCGTCCGCCACATAATTGGTGGGAACCTTCAATTCCTGTGCCGACGCGGAGCCTATATAAAGGAGACAAAATCCCCCCATCAAGATCGCCACAAGTGTTTGGGTTCCAATTGTCGGCATCGGCACTTCACTGCTAGCGATTGTTATAGACATGTCAATAAATGTCGGACAAATTCAATTAACACGACTGTGTCAAACGGTGAAATGGTATCGATTGTCGTGCCGGTCGCCTAATTGCATGAAGTTTTCGCTCATTATCTCGACGCGTGGACGGACGGCGGAATTGATCACGCTGTTCCGTTCGCTCCGGGACCAAACCCTGCAGGATTTCGAAGTCATTCTCGCGGACCAAAACGACGACGACCGCGTGGTCGAGCTGTTGAGAACCGCGGACACGGGCATTTCGATCACGCGAATTCCCAGCAGCAACGGCCTTTCGCGTGGCCGCAACGACTGTCTGGCGCTGGCGACGGGGGAGATCATTGGCTTTCCTGATGATGACTGCGCCTACGTGCCGTACCTTTTGGAACAAGTGGCCGCCTTTTTCGCCCAGCATGCGGAATTCGGGTTCCTGAGCGGCCGTTCATTCGCGGATGATGGCGGTGATTCGGTTTCACGTCACGCCAAGCACGCGTCGGAAATCAAAAAATTTACGATCCATTCCCAATGCATCGAATTCGCCCTTTTCATGCGCCGCTCGGCGCTGGGGGCGACGCGGTTCGACGAGGCGATGGGCGTGGGGGCGCCCACGCCCTGGCACTCCGACGAGGGGCCGGATCTCCTGCTTCGTTTGATGGCGAAGGGTGAGCATGGCTACTATGACCCGCGCTTTGCCGTCTGGCATCCCCGGCCTGTCACGCGGTATGACGCGCGGGACATTGACCGCACATTTCGTTATGCGTGCGGCAACGGCTATTTCTACCGCAAGCACGGCTACCCGGCCTGGTATTTCGCCAAGCAGATGGTGCGCACAAGCTGCGGCGTCGTGCTGGCGCTGATGAAGCTCAAGCCGAAGAAAGCGCAGCTTTACATCGCGCGGCTGCGCGGACGCTGGAAAGGCTGGAACGCCCCCATGCCGGACGCCGCCGCCAGCCCGATCGCGCTGGAGCCCCGAGGACTTTCCCGATGAACATTGTCTTTGTTGCCCATTCGTCCTTCAACGAGAATTTCGTGGTGGGGTCGCATCATCTCTCCCGCGCCATGGCCGCGGAGGGACACACGGTCTGGCACATCGGGCCGTCCGTGACGCCGTTCCACTGGCTGCTGGCCGGGACTCCCTCTTACCGCCAGCGATTGCGGCGTTCCCTTTTGCCGCCGGTGCAAATGGAGGGCCTGACCTCGATGGAACCCATCGCCCTCGTTCCCTGGCAGGTCGCGCGCCGGTTTCTTTCCCGGGGCAACCTCTTCGCCATCACCTCCAATCTCGCGCGGCGCCTGCGGAAGGTTTTCGCGCCGGGCGAAATCGACATTCTCATTATCGATGACCCGCGCCTGGCGGGGCTGGAGAAAAAGCTCAAGCCCAAGGCCCTCTTCTATCGGTTGACCGATTTCTATGCCGAGATGAAGGGCGATCCGACGATTATCGAGGCCGAGAGGAACCTCCTCGCGCGCTGTGCGGCCGTGATTTCGACGTCGCAACCCGTGCTGCGGCACGCGCTCACGCTGCGACCGGGACTACCCAGCCTGCTCTTGGAAAATGGTGTCGATTACGCCCATTTCTCCGCCCCCCGGCAGGAGCCGACGGAATTGAAGGCGATCGCTCATCCGCGCATTGCTTATGTGGGAGCGCTTGATTTCCGTTTCGATGTCAAACTGCTCAACGCGCTGGCGACGCGCTTTCCACAGGCCCAGTTCGTCATGATCGGTGAAGGACCGAATGAATCGAAAATCAAGGAGCTGCAGCGCTCGAACATTCACCTGCTGGGGCCGCGTCCCTATAGCGAGGTGCCCGGTTATCTTCAATTCTCCGACGTCGGGTTGCTGCCGTTCGTCAACAACGTGGTCAATTCCGGCCGCAGTCCCATGAAGCTTTACGAATATGGCGCGGCCGGGCTGCCGGCATTGGCGCGCCGCACGCGGGAGCTGGACCGGCGAAAGGACCACTTCGTGCATCTCTATTCCAACGAAGAGGAAGCCGTGCGCCAGATGGAGATTCTCATCGGCCAGCACCCAGATCGTCGCGCCATCGCGGATGATTGCCGGAAGCATGGCTGGAAGGAAAAAACCGCTGCTTTACTCGAGTTTATTTCCACGTGGTCGGGCACCAGGCGCGACTCGGCCTTGTCCGTGTCATGAGGCGGCTGCCGCGGCTGCTGGGACTGGCGGCGGGTCTGACGCTCACCGTTCTCCATGCGGCCGATGACCACGTCGGCGTTTGCACCCATTTCGACCAGGGCTGGAGCGTGCCCGAAATCATGCCGATGATCGCCGATCTCGGCGTGGGTTGGATTCGTGATGGTGTGTCGTGGGCCGACGTCGAGCCGGAGAAGGGACAGTATCGCATTCCCGCCAAAACCACCGCATGGCTTGATGCGGCGCATGCGCATCATTTCAAGGTGCTGCTGCTGCTCGGCTACGGGAACAAGATCTACGCCGATCCGTTCTCGCCACGGGCCTACGCGCGGGCCGCGGCATTCCTGGCCAGGCGGCTGGCAAACCGCGTCGACGCGATCGAGGTCCTCAACGAGCCAAACAATCCGGATTTCGGCCCGACCTACGGCGGCAAGTGGAATGGCAAGGAGGACGACGGTTCCGTTTCACCCTACGTGCGCGCCTACGTCAACGTGCTGACCGCGACGGTCGCCGCGGTTAAGAAGGCGAACTCGCACATGCTCGTCGTTGGATACGGTGCGCCCGCGCCGGCGACCTTCCGCATGATCGCGCTCGGGCCGCCGCCGCTGCTCGATGGGATCACCGATCATCCTTACTCGGGAGGACGCAAGTTGCCGGAGTTCATTCCTTATGCCGCCACGCCCGACCTGCTGCAGCGCGACGGCATTGCGACTGCTGACGAGGAGGGGACCTATCGCTCGCAGTGCGCCCTGTTTCGCGTGCAGGAGGCGAAGTACGGCCTCCACGCCGCGTTATGGAACACCGAATGGGGCTACTCCACCGCCCTGCCGCCGAACGAGAAGGAGAACGAGGTCGTTACTCCCGAGGCGCAGGCGGTTTACGTGCTGCGCCGGTTGCTGGAGGCGCGGGCCCTAGGCGTGATGAGCTTCTACTACCTCTTCCGCGATGATGGCGGCGACATTCATCAGGCCTGGCAGAACCTCGGCCTCGTCGACATCAAGCTCAAGCCGAAGCCGGCCTTCTATGCTTTCCAGCGCTTCGTACGAGACTTCGCTCACTTGGAAGGCGACGGCACGACGGATGGTTTTTCGCTGGGGCGGTTCGCGATGAAATCGGACAGCACGCGCTGTTATGCCTATCACGACGCGGCGAAGAAAAATCGGTGGGTCGCCTGCTGGAGCGTGGAGGCGTGGCCGCGCTTGGGGCCTTTCTCTCAGGGAATAAATTCGCACCAACCTAATGATCCCGCGAAGCTCCGGCTTCCGGCTGACTGCCAAGCCACGCATGCCGAGGAAGTCGATTACTCAACCGGCAACCGGATGCCGCTACAATTTATCGATGAGGGCGGCGGCGTTCGATCGGTCGGTGTCCTGCTCAGCGGCGATCCTTGGATCATTCATTTCTACCCCTAGTTCACCATGATCGACTCGCGCTCCATTGTCATGAACGGTCGTTTCCTGCATCAGGACATGACCGGCGTGCAGCGTTACGCGCACGAATTGCTCGAGCGGCTTCGCCCTGAATTGCAGGTCGTGGCGCCGGAAGGGCGGCTTGGGGCGGCACGCGGACATCTCTGGGAACAGATCACGCTGCCGCGCCTCTGTCGCGGGGCGCTGCTCTGGAGTCCCGGCAATACCGGGCCGCTGGCGCAGGGGAATCAGGTCGTCACCATCCACGACGCGAGCACGCTCGATCATCCCGAATGGTTCTCCGGAAAATTCGCTGTGTGGTACCGCTTTCTGCTGCCGCGCCTCGCGCGCCGTGTGCGCAAGGTCATCACCGTCTCGGAATTTTCCCGCCGGGAGCTCATCAGGCTATGCAGAATTCCGGAAGAGAAAGTGGTGGCGATCCATAACGGAATCAGCCCGCGTTTCGCGCCCGCTTCGGAGGAAGAAAAAGCGGCGTTGCGCCGGAAGCACGCGCTCGAAAAGCCGTTCGTGCTTTATCTCGGCTCGCTCGAGCCGCGCAAGAATGTCGGCGCGCTTTTGACCGCCTGGAAAAATCTCGGTCCGCGCGATTGCGATCTGGTCCTGGCCGGCGCGGCCAGCCGGATTTTTCGCGAGCGCGGTTTTGCTGACCTGCCGCCGGGCACGAAGCTGCTCGGCCGCGTCGATGACGCCGAACTGCCCGCGCTGTTGTCGGCAGCGCAGGCGTTCGCCTTTCCCGCGCTTTACGAGGGTTTCGGCTTTCCGCCGCTGGAGGCCATGGCCTGCGGCACGCCGGTCCTCTGTTCCAACACCACCAGCCTGCCGGAGGTTTGCGGTCCCGCGTTCGACGCGGCCGATCCGTCGCGCGGCGCAGTTCTCTATTTCGATCCGCTCAACGTGGATGAAATCACGTCCCAGCTGGCAAGCGTGCTGGCGCTCGATGACGCGACGCGGCAGGGTCTCGCGGTGCGCGGCCGGGCGCAGGCGGCCCGCTTCACTTGGGACGAGTGTGCGACGAAGACCCTGGCCGTCCTGCAGGAATTGAATTCATGAACGATTTCGGAAATGTGGCGCTGGCGCATCATTGGATGGTCAGCATGCGGGGAGGGGAAAAAGTGCTCGAGCAAATCGGCGCTCTCTTTCCCACGGCGCCGATTTACACGTTGGTCGCCAATCCGGCGCGGCTGAGCGAACCGTTGCGGCGCCATCCGATCCACACCTCGCCGCTGCAGTATTTCCCGAACGCCGCGCGCCATTATAAAAAACTTCTCCCGCTTTTTCCTGCCGCCGTCGGTGCGCTGCGCGTGCGCGAACCCGTCGATCTCCTCGTCAGCAGCGACGCCAGCGTCATCAAGGGGCTCGCCTATCCGAAGGATGTCACGCAGGTCTGCTACTGCCATTCGCCGCCGAGGTACCTTTGGGACATGCAGGACGATTATCGGCAAAGCTCGGAGGTCGGTGGAACGGTCGGACGCTTCGTCTTCAATCGCGTCGTGCCGTATGTCCGCGAGTTCGACCGGCGTGCGGCGGAACGGGTCACCCACTTCGTCGCCAACTCGGAGTTTGTGAGGCAGCGCATCCGGGCGCATTACGGGCGGGAGGCGGAGATCATCTATCCGCCGGTCGCGCTTGATGATTTTGCCGTCGCCGCGCAGGACCCGGATGACTTCCATCTCGTGGTCTCGCAACTCGTCCCGTACAAGCGGATCGATGTCGCCGTCCAGGCTTTCACGCGATTGGGTCGCAAGCTCGTCGTCATCGGCGAGGGCTCGGAACGGGCGAAACTTGAACAGATGGCGGGACCGACGATCTCGTTCCTCGGCTCGCAGCCGTTCCCGGTCTTGCAGGACCACTTCCGGCGTTGCCGCGCCCTGGTGTTTCCGGGCGTGGAAGATTTCGGCATTACGCCGCTGGAGGCCATGGCCTCGGGTCGGCCGGTGATCGCTTATCGTGCAGGCGGCGTGGTGGAAACGGTCGTCGACGGCACGACGGGGCTATTCTTCGACACGCAAACGCCCGAGAGCTTGATCGGTGCGCTGGAAACGTTCGACGCCGCGCGCTTCGATCCAGCGGCATGCCGCGCACAGGCTGAGCGCTTTGGGCCCGAGCAGTTCCGCACCAGCTTCGCCGCCTATCTTCAGGCCCATCGGCGTTAGTTCACAACGGCGCCATTGGTGGCGGCGCGCCGCATCTCAAGGAAGTCGCGCATCTGCGCCGCGATATTCTCGACACGCCGGTACTGGCGCCAGGCCGCCGAATTGACGGGCATCTGGTCGAGCTGCTTCATGGCGTTGGCGATCAGCCCGGGAATTTCATCAAGCGACTGGAAGGTTGCGCCGACTGGAACGGGCTCGTTGATCTGGGCGCGGAAGACCGGGAAATCAGGGCAGATGACGTAGCAGCCGTGGATGGCGGCGTCGACCACGGCGCCGCTGGGCCGGAAGTAATATTCGGCGCGCAGGAAATCGACCACGAAGACGTCGAGGCTGGAAAGGCAGGCGGCGTATCGCGCCTCGGTGGTGGTGTCGAGAATTTCGACGCCGGTCTCGTCGAGCCACGCCGGTTTCGTGGCCAGCGGCGTGCCGACGACCAGCTGGAAGTTGAGTCGCTTTTGGGCCCTCTGCAACGTTTCGAGCAGCTGGCGGATCGGCTTTTCCTTGCGCACCGTCCCGATGATCCCCACGCGGATGCGTTCGCCGGGTTGCCGGAAGGGACGCGGGGGTGGCGGATGGTCGGCGAGATGGTGCGGGTGGGGAATAGTCAGCTTTTTGCCGGAGGCGAACCGGCGCGCCGGCCCGAGCTTTGAATCGTCGAGGGAGATGTAGACGGGATAGAATTCACCCAGCTGCACCCAGGCGCGGCATAGCTTCAGGGCCAGACGGCAGCGGAGCGTGATCGTGGCCACCTGCTGCATGTCGTGGACGAAGAAGAAGACCGGTCGGCGCTTTAGGAGAAAGGTCAGGTAAAGCGGCAGGGAGTAATCGGCCTTGTGCTCGAAGACAAAGAACAGCTCGGCATCGCGGTCGCGCCAGACATTAAGCGCCATGCCGAGGTGCTTATACTGGGCCGAGACAACCTGGCGAATGAACCGGAAGGGAATCCACTTGAAGCGATTGCGCGCTTGGGCGGAGATGAAGCCGATCCGATGGCCTAGAAGCTGCGGAAGATCCAGAAGAGGGCTCAGCGTGCGGTGCATGGGCTGGCGGAATCGCGCCGAACGCTTATCCCCCCAGACCGCCCGGGCCCATTTGGCGACTTTTCGCTTCATCAGACAGATTTTAATAATTAATGCGGCGGTTCAATGAAAACCATTTCAATTGCCTTGTTTATGGCAACCCGGCAATTTCTTAGGCAACAAAGATTGAAAACACATCCAAAGTTTTTCTGTTTGATGAAGGGACATCAGGCTAGTATTTCATTCCAATCGATCAATCTTTAAATCCGTGTCGGACCTAACCTTTCATCCATGATCCGCCCTTTTTACGGCCTCGTAATCAGCAGATTTGGAGCGAGTTTTCAGCGGTTCCTGCACAATTTCGCGGCGCACGGCTTCGGGCAGCTGGTCAACGTCCTGACGCAGCTCGTGCTGCTGCCGGCATTCTTACATTATTGGACGACGAACGAGTATGGCGAATGGCTCGTCATCACCTCGATCCCGAGCCTGCTCTGGACGCTGGATAACGGGCTTTCCGGGTTGGCCGCCAACCGCATGACGGTGGCTTCGGGCACGGGCGACTGGAAGGCGACCAACCTGATTTTCCATAACGTCCTGCTCATCCAGGGGTCGTTGAGCCTGCTCATTTTGGTCTTGTCCGGCCTATTCGTTTCGTTGGTCAACGTCAACGCGATGTTCGGATTTTCACATTTCGATCACTCGACCCATTCCCAGGTAAGCGAATTTTTGATGACGCCTCAGCAGGCGGGCGAGGTGCTTTTCATCATGATTGCCCAGATGCTCATGGGCTACGGGCTGGGACTTTCGCGCGCGGCGTACCGCGCCAGCATGTTGGAGGCGAGGGGCGTGGCGATCACGAACCTGGAGCGGCTGACCTATTTCTGCTCGGTCGTTCTCGTCCTAACCCAACACGGCCAGACGGTGGCGGTGGCGTGGGCGATGCTTGCGAACACGACGTTCTGGCTCCTCTTTTCTTACACCGACATACGCCGTCGTTGTCCGCATATCACGTTCGCCTTCGGACCGCTTTCCCGCACGCAGCTTCGCGCCATGACGGTGGATGGCGTGCCCGTGATGGCCGGAACAGCCGCCAGCGCCTTTTATCTCCAAGGCTACCTGCTGATTGTGAACAGCATTCTCGGGCCGGCGGCAGTGGTGATGCTGAATGTCATTCGCACGGCGAGTCGCTCGCTCCTGCAACTGGTGAACATGGTGGCCAACGCCTCAGGCCCGGAGTTGTCCCGCACCTACGGCAGTTGCGATTGGGAGGGATACCTGCGGCTGCTCAAGGTGCTGCTGGCCGTGACGGTGTGGATATCGCTGGCAGTGGGAGTGGGCTTGGCGGTGGCCGGTCCCTGGGTGGTCGAGAAATTGTCCTCCGGGAAAGTGCTGGTTCATCACCCGATCATGATTCTGTTCGCTGTCAGCGTGGCCTGTCAGGCCGGCTGGGCCGCGTGCGGATCCGTTCTTTACGCGACCAACATGCACCATGTGTTCAACTACGCGTATTTTGTCCTCACGGTGCTGGGGCTGGCGGCCGCTGAAGTGATGGTTCGATTGTTGGGATTCCCCGGTGTGCCGATGGTGATGATGACGGTGGATGGCCTGCTGCTGGGGTGGGCCCTTTATCTGTGTCGCAGCAAGCTTTCCTTCGTGCCGTTGGGGTCGCTGCTCTGCGTTTTTTCTCCGGCGTTTTATTTGCGGAAGCTCAATGATTTCCTTCACAGTTCCAAGGCTGCGCCGGCGGATTATTCCCCAAGCCAGACGGAGCGGCCGACTCACCTGAAAATCCTGGCCATTTCGCATATGCCGAATGACGAGAACGCGGGGGCGTCGCGGATCTATCACCTGTTGGCGCGTGGCCTCCGTGAGCGCGGTCACACGGTCAAGCTTCTCCACTACGAGGACTTGAAGGTGCCGGCGGCGTTGCGCTACGTCGGCAAGCGAATCGCCCTGCCGGAATTGATCCACTGGCGGTTCTTTCGCGAGGCGGCCAGCGGCTACGACGTCGTTTTTGCCTCGAACGGTGTGGCGCATCGCATTTTCGGCAAGCTCCGGCGCCAGGCGAAGCGACCGCAGTTGGTGCATCATTTGCACGGTTCGTCCTACCTTGATTTCGAGGCCATCCTGACCGAGAGGTCGCGCGGGCACGTCAACTACTCGCGCGCGTTCATGGCCTTCAAGGCCCACTACGCCTCGAGCTGGGACATCAAGGGCGCCCAGCAAGCCGACGTGGTCGTCACGCAATCGCTGCGGGACGAGGACCACATGAACGATCGGAAGGAGCGCGACCGCAGCGGAAAATTCACCGCGCCCGTGGTACGCGTGCCGGCGATGCTGCACCCGGCGATCGAGGAAGCGAGCCGACACGCGACGCCACCGGATCAGCGCGATCCGAATTCGATTCTCTGGTTCGGCACCTGGGGGGAACGGAAGGGGAGCCATTACGTCAACCGGGCCTTCCGGAAGATAAAAGCCCACCATCCGCTGGCGACGCTGACCTTGGGAGGGACCAGCACGCCTTCCGACGTCGTGCTGGCGGGTTTCGACAAGGAGTTGCGCTCCTCGATCAAGATGCTACCGCGGCTAGACCTCGATGCGCAGTTGGCCGAGTTTAATCGACACGCGATTTTTATTTTCCCCTCCCTCTCCGAGGGCTTCGGTCTCGCGCTGATCGAGGCGATGGCGATGGGGTTGGCCTGCGTGACCACATCCACTGGCATGATGGGCGACTGGATAACAGATCGGCAGGAAGCGCTGTTAATCCCGTTCGCATCGGCGGAGCATCTTGCCAACCGTGTACTGGACCTCATGGACGATGACGCGTTGCGGTGCCGCATCGCGTTGGCGGGACAGCAACTGGCGCGGACATTCACGCTTGATCGTTTCGTGCAGGGTTATCTCGATATTTTTGAAAAGAATCATGCCGTGAGAAACGGACACTGACGTGCAAAAGGCCGAGGACATCTACATCCGCATTTGGTGCCTGGTGATGCCGATCACCGGCACGGTGCTGATTCCCTCCATCCAGGGAACAATCCCGGCCTACATGATGGCCTTCGCATCCCTGATCTTCGTGGCGTTGCGGCTGCATAACGGCGAGGCGCCCAAGGCGGTGGTGAGTTATCTCAAGGCATTGGGGGCCGTCGTATTGCTTTGGCTTTTCCTGATGGCGGCGAGTCAACTTTGGCTGATGGCCTCGGGTCGCACCGATTTCATGGGCGTCAATCTCACCGAGCCCGATGATCCCAAGGTATTATTCCGCACCACGATCTTTACCCAGTCGCTCTACTTTTTTGCGTGCGTGCTGGTGGCGCTCTACTTCCGTTATTTTTTCCGTGAGGAGTGGATGCGCTATGTGCTGTGGGGCGGCTATTTCCTCGCGATCTACGGTATTTACGAGTGGGCGTACTATCTCGTTTTTCATAAGTCGGGCGACTTTCTGGTCAACCGGACTTTCGGCGAAGCGGAGCACAGCGCGAGCTGGTCGCAGGGCATTAACTTCGGCGGCATTGAGTTATTGCGCATCAAGAGCACGCTGGGCGAGCCGACCTTCTTCACCTCCGTCTGCCTCCCGTTTCTTTTTCTCTCGCTCGACTACCGTAAAAAGCTCCTGACGGCCCTCCTCGTGTTCTGCGCCCTCTTCTCTACCTCGACGGCGTGCTACATCTGCGTCTCGATTTGCCTCTTCATTAAGAGCGTGTGGACGGGGCGGATCAATTTTCTCTACATCGCGCTGCTGGGTCTCGTGCTGGCGTTTCTTGGGGGCATGGCGGTCTTTTTTCCGGACAACTTCAACGGTCTTTTCGGGGATAAATTTGCGGGCAATAACTTCTCCGGCAAATCGCGGTTCGACAGCGCGGAAGGACTGAAGGCGCTTCTGTTGAGTTTCGATGCCGGAAACTGGCTTTTCGGAATCGGTTTCGGAGGCGCCTATCTTTCGGTGTTCAACGGACTGCTCGTCAACACGGGGCTCATCGGTCTCGGCGTGTTTCTTTATCTCATTTTCAAGCCGGCGATTTTTCTGCCCATCCGTCCCGAATCGGAGGGATTGAAAATGGCCATGATCGCGCTGATCATCCTGTCCTCGCTTTCCTTGTCGGAGCTTTTTATCCCCACGATGTGGATGTTCCTGGCGTTGGCACACCGGCGACTGGCGATAGTCAAACGCGAGAAACTGAAGCCGGCGCGAGCGACGTCAGAACAGTTCAGTCCCGTTGAGGCAAAGGTCTAATTATGCGCATCATCCACTTTCTCAATCACACGCGGCGCAGCAATGGCCATGTCCACGTGGCCATTGATCTTGCCTGTGCACAGGCGAAGATGGGCCACGAAGTCGCAGTCATCAGCGCAGGAGGCGATTTCGATCCGTTGCTGGCGCGCTACGGCGTGCGGCATGTGATCATTGAGCAACGGCGCACTCCGTGGAACCTGGTGCGGGCGACCCTCGCCCTGCGGCGGGCCGTGGCCGAGTTGAAACCAGAGATCATCCACGCGCACATGATGACGAGCACCTTGCTGGCAATCTTCGCGCGGTCGGCAGCTCCCTTTAAACTGATCACCACGGTGCACAACGAATTCGATCGCGGTGCGATCATCATGGCCTTGGGCGACCGGGTGATCGCGGTGAGCGATTCGGTGCGCGATAGCATGGCGAGTCGCGGCACGCCGCGGGCGAAATTGCGCGTCGTGCTCAACGGCACCATCGGTTCGCCACGGTTGAGCGAGAAGCAGCCGGAAGCGGAACCGTTGGTGCATCCCGCGATCACGTTTGTCGGCGGCCTGCATCCGCGGAAGGGCGTGGATGATTTGATCGAGGCATTCAAGCTCGTGGCGGCTGCGGAACCGAGTCCGCGGCTCAACATCGTCGGTGCCGGGCCGCACAAGGGCGAGTACGAGAAGCTCGCGGCGCAGAGCGGTTACGGCGACCGGATTTCGTTTTTCGGTTACCAAGCCGATCCGCGTCGCTTTCTGCTCGGTTCGGACATCTTCGTCCTAGCGTCGCATGCCGATCCAGCGCCGCTCGTGCTGGCGGAGGCGCGGGACTGCGGCTGCGCGATCGTGGCGACCGAGGTGGGAGGCATTCCGGAGATGCTCGACCGGGGCAAGGCCGGCATTCTCGTGCCGCCGAAGCGGCCTGACCGGATTGCCGAGGAGTTGCTTAAAATCCTGCGTGATTCGTCGCTGCTGAAGGACCTGCGCGCCCGGTCGCGCGAGAACCTCGCCTATTTCACAGTACAGCGCGCCTGCGATGAGTGCCTGGCGATTTACCGCGAGGCGCTGACGGCCTGAGCGCTTCCTTCATGAGCCGCTCCATCCGAACGACACAACTGCGATGAACCCCGTGAAGTCAACTTCAGTCGCGGTCGTGTTGATCTCCAAAGGACGGCCCGAAATACTCGACGACACGATCGACAGCGTGCTGGCACAGAAGCTCGCGCCCTCGCAGGTTCTCGTGGTCGTGCCCGGCGAACAGGACCTGCCGCGCCGGGACCGCGGCGGCGCGGTGCAGAATATCGTCGGGCCGCTGGGGATTTGCGTGCAGCGCAATGCGGCGATCGACGCAATTCCCATCGAGACAGACCTCGTGGCATTTTTTGATGATGACTTCGAATTACGGCCCGATTACCTCGAGATCGCCGTGGCTTATCTCACGGAGCATGCGGACGTGGTTGCGTTCTCGGGCCTGCTACTGGCCAACGGGAGCGTGAGCCGCGAGGAGGCACAGCGACTCGTCGCGGAGTTTCGTCCCGAACCGGCCTCGGCCTTCACGTTCCAGTCATCGGGCAAGGACTACATCCTGCACGGATGCAACATGGTCATCCGCCGCGCCGCGCTCGCGCGGGAGCGCTTCGACGAGAACCTGCCGCTTTATGCCTACGGTGAAGATTACGAGATGACGATGCGGCTGGAGCGACATGGCCGCGTCGGGAAATTCTCCGGCTGCATCGGGGTGCATCTGGAGTCGCCGGGCGGCCGCGTGCGCGAGGTGCAGCGCGGCTATTCGCTTATCGCCAACAACTGGTATTTCGTGCGCAAGGGCTCGATCCATCTTTCGCCCTTCATGGCTTGGGTCCGCTTTTGGCTCGTGTGCGTGGGGAAGACTTTTCTGATTTGCGGATGGAATTTTATCAGGCGGGAGCCGTCCAAGGATTGGGCGGGACGCATCAAAGGACTCTGGATCGCGTTGACCGATATTCCTCGCGGGCGATGCGATCCCCGCCGGATTGTTCAACTTTGAGCGCGCGGTAGTCCACGCGTTCGCTAAAAATCCAAGTTGTCCTTCGGGGAACATTCGCTCGCCCGCGCCTCATGCACATCCTTCACCATCTTCTACACTGGATGCAGGCCATTCAGGCGGCGGGCTGGATGGGCTACCTGATGTTCATCGTGCTCTTCGCGGGCTGCTGCCTGGTTTTCTTTCCGGCATCGTTTCTCACGTTCGCCGCCGGGGCGGTCTATGGATTCTGGCTTGGAACGCTGCTCGTGCTGGTCGGCAACGGGCTCGGGTCGCTGCTTTGCCTGTTGTTGACGCGATATCTCTTTCGCAAGTGGGCGTCGCGCCTTTTCAAAAAGAGCAGGAAGCTGAACGCGGTGGCGGACGCGGTCCAGCATGACGGATGGAAGATCGTTTTTCTCACGCGCCTCTCGCCGATGATGCCCTTCAGCCTGATCAATTACGCGCTAGGCCTGACGAAACTTTCCGCGTGGCGATTCCTGCTCGCCACCGAGGTCGGGTCCATTCCGGCCATTGCCGTGTATGTTTATTTGGGCACGCTGATGGGAAATCTGGCCAAGGTCCGCACGAATATGCGCAGCAATGGGCCGACTCATTGGGCGATCCAGGGAACGGAGCTTTTCGTTACCATCGTGGTAACGGTGTACGTGACGCATCTGGCGTCGAAGTCGCTGAAGAGGCGAATGGGCTCAGATTGACGGAGTTTCGCCAATGGGCCTGACGATTTCCTCAGGCGAAGGGCCAGGGCTCGGGTGCGGTCCCGGTTTCGCCGTTCCGCAGCCAGCGCTCCACTCGAAAATCCTCGTTTTCGTGGATTACTTGGTCCCGCGCGAATTGATCCTCGAACGGGGGAAAGAACACATCGCCGGGCGTGGTTTTTTTGATGCGGGACAAATAGAGATAGGTGCAGCGAGGCAAAAGCTGGCGATAGATTTCGGCACCGCCAACCACCCATGCCGGTTTGTCGGCCGGCAGGCCGGTGACGAGCTGGTCGATATCCGCGTAGCAGGCGGCTCCAAGACATTCTCCCGCGTGGCGCGAGAGCACGTAAGTGGCGCGCCCGGGAAGCGTGCGGCCAATCGCCTCGCAGGTCTTGCGTCCCATGATCATCGCGCTGCCCATGGTCTTGTGCTTGAACCAGCGATATTCCAGCGGCAGATGCCACGGCATTTTGCCCTCGAACGCGATGGCGCGATTCTCCGGCATGGCGACGATGGCGTGAAGGACGGGCATGAGGGATGAGACGAAATCCGTCCAAAAATCAAACCGCGATCGGCGCCTTGATCGACGGATGCGGATCGTAATCGAGCAACTGGATGTCCTCGTAGGTGAACGCGTCCAGTTCGCGCACCTTGGGATTGAGCACGAGCCGGGGCAGGGGACGCGGCTCGCGTTCGAGCTGCGTGCGCGCCTGCTCGAGATGGTTGTCGTACAGGTGCAGGTCGCCGAAGGTGTGGACAAAGTCGCCGGGCTTGAGCCCGCAGACCTGCGCGACCATGCAGGTGAGCAGCGCGTAGGAGGCGATGTTGAACGGCACGCCGAGGAACAGGTCGGCGCTGCGCTGATAAAGCTGGCAGCTCAGTTCGCCGTCGAGCACGAAGAACTGGAAGAGCGCGTGGCATGGCGGCAGCGCCATTGCCTCGACCTCGGCGGGATTCCACGCGGTGACGATATGACGGCGGCTGTCGGGCCGCTCGCGAATTTGCGTGACGACGCGCGCGATCTGGTCGATGGAGCCGCCCTCGGGCGTGCGCCAATCGCGCCATTGCGCGCCGTAAACGCGGCCCAGGTTGCCCTCGGCGTCGGCCCACTCATTCCAGATGCTCACGCCGCGTTCCTGCAGCCAGCGGACGTTGGTCTCGCCGCGCAGGAACCAGAGCAGCTCATAGGCGACGGACTTGAAGTGGACCTTCTTGGTCGTGAGAAGCGGAAAACGGTCGCGCAGCGGGAAACGGGCCTGCGCGCCGAAGATGGAAAAGGTGCCTGTGCCGGTCCGATCGGTCTTGGGCCGGCCCTCCTCGAGCACCAGGCGGAGCAGGTCGAGATAAGCTTTCATGCGAAGGTCAAAGTTTATTCAGTCGTTGCGAGCTTGTCGAAGGCTCATTGAATCACCAGCAAACATGAAGATCATGGAAAACAAAAAAACCGCCGCTCCGGGGAGCGGCGGTTTTTGCGGCATGACGATGAAGAAGCGTCAGCGGGGAAATCTTACGTCTGGGGAACGATGAAAATCTTGTTCGTGTAGGGGCAGCGAACCATCGTGCCGGGGGGATAGCCGCGGACATCGACCGGCTCGGCATATTCCGCATAGGGGCTCTTCACGAAACCCTTCTTGCCCGGAATGACGATGCCCATCGGGTAGTTGGTCGCAGGCTTGATCGCCGGGGGAGGGGTGGAAGGCTGGTTCGCCGTCGGCGCGGCCGAGGTGTTTCCGCCATTGTCCGGAGCGACCGGGGTGGACGTGGCAGGAGTTTCGCCTGTCGTCGTCTGGGTGGTCGTGGTGGTGTCAGCCGGGGTGCCGGTGGGCGACACGGGCGCCATCGGCGCAGGCTGCTGAGGCAGCGGAGCGGGCGCGGTCGACTCTTCGTTGTTATGGCTGCAACCGGCCACCACCAAGCTGCCTGCGACGGCCATCAAGCCCAAAAATTTCTTCATATGCGTCCTTTCATCTCACAAAATCCAGAGGTCAGCAATGGCTATTTTGACTCGCGGCGCGGCGTCAAACGAACCATTGCTCCGACTCGAAATCGGCGCCCGGCACGGCCAATTCGATCGCGCCACGTTCGGGGAATCGCTCCCGTTGCAGGCCGCCTTCCAGCAGCTGGACGAAGAAGGCGAATTCGTGTCCGGGCTCAATGCCGATGGCATGCCGCGGCAGGGCGATACGAACCGCATGGCCCCACTGGACCTGGAGATCGTTGACCGTCACCGGAGTGAAGGCGATGCCGTCCTTGCTGGATTCGAAAATAGCCTCCAGCGCGTTGCCTGTTCCGCGCTGCAGCGTGATGCGCGCGGCGTGCGGAAGGAGGATGCGGATGATGACCGCCTCCGGCTGATGACTGAGGTCGAGCCGCAGGAAAAACTTCGTCGCACCGAAGCCGAAGAGCAGCCGCTGGCCGATGCGGTCGCCCTGGAACATGGCCGTGGCCTGGCGCGTCAAGTCGAGTTCCCCCGCGCCGAGCCAGTCGAAGAAATGCTCGTTGTCGCCGGTGAGATCGGGCGCGATGAGGTTGAGCGGCTTGCTGTAGTTGAGCGCCGCGCTGGGCAGGCAGATAGGCACCTCGAGATGCGCGGGCGGATCGACGTCGAGCAGCCGGTAGACGTTTTGCAGATGGACACGGAAGAGCTCGTCGAAAAGCAGGTCGGTATCGATGGTGAAATCGGGCCCGTACCACCAGAACCAGTCGCTGCCCTCGGCGGCGTAAATCTCCCACCACGCGGCCTGGAGCCGCTCGGCCGAGACGCCGCCCTGTTTCTCGCGCTCGACGAGGAAATGGCGCGTTTCCTTGAGCCACTCCCAGGCTTTGTTCTCCTCGGGATCGCCGATCCAGATGTCGAAGTCGCTGCGGATCCACGAACCGGAATGGAGGGTCGAGGTCTCCGCCTGCGCGGGAAATTCATCGAAGTAATCGCCCATGCGGCGCAGGCGCAGTTCGGGCGTGGTGGTCAGTGCCTTGTAGAAGGAAGTGAGGAACGTCTCGCCGCCATCGGGAAAAGCCTCCCACGCATTCTCGCCGTCGAGAATAAGCGGGGTAACTCCCCGGCCCGTCGGTGCGGCCGTGGCGATGTTCTTCAGGTGACCGATGAGATGGTCGACCGCACGCGACGTCTCGTTGCGCGCGGCATCGAATCCGATGAAATCGGAAAGCGGACGGTCGCGGAAAAGGGCCTGGATGGAGGTGCTGCCGGAACGGACGCGCCAGCCTTGGAAGAGCTCGAGATGATCGACGGTACGGTTCATCCACTCCGGGTCGTGCTTGAGGCTCTTGAAGAGATTGCCCTCGTCGGTGGCGAAGTAGTCGAAGCCGGCTTCGACCATTAGCGGGATGATTTCCGGCGCGACGGAACCCTCCGACGGCCAAAGTCCCCGCGCGCGGCGGCCGAAGGTCTTTTCGTGGAGTTCCTGGGCGAGGCGCAGGTGGGCGCGCACGTCATCCGGTGCGGAGAACGGCGAGGGGAGCGGCGACTGCGGCTGGCAACGCCGTGCGATGCCGGTGTCGTAGACCAGCGGCATGATGGGATGGAAATAGGGTGTGGTGGTCAGCTCGATCTGCCCGCGCTCCTGAGCGGCGCGATATTCGCCCAGCACCATGCCGAGAATTTGCCGATGGATGTCGAGCACGGCGTGCTTGTCTTCCTCGCTGAAGCCGTGGCCCTTGGCCTTGATCTCCTGCAGCACGGGAAAGCGCTTGAACGCGGAGAAGCCGCACCACTGGAGATTGTAGAGCACTTGCAGGTCGCGCAGGTCGGCCTCGCTGAAGTTGCGCGTGATCGCGTCCAGCCGCGCGGTGGAGTAGCTCGCGCCGCGCTTGGCCAGCAGCTCCGCGTAACGCGGCACCGGCCGGACCAGCGTGTCCCAGTTGATCTTGAAAAAGTTCTCCACCAGGTGACGCCGGTCGAGCTCGTTGAGATTCGCGGCCGGCTTGCGGCTGAGCGTCTCCCACTCATCGTCCACCTCGCGGTTCACGAGCTCGAGGATTTGCCGTACGAGGACGGGAGTAAAATTGAAGGTGACGCGCACCTCAGGAAGCGCCGTCACGAGGTCGATCATGTCGAGGTAACCCTTGGCCGCGTGCAGGCGCACCCAGGGCATCATCGCCTTCTTCGTCAACGGATTGACGTAGTAGGGCTGGTGCATGTGCCAGAGGATGACGACGTTCACGTTTTCGCCTCCCCGCGCAGGTAACGCGCCGCTTCTTCCGGGAAGACGGTGTTGATGTAGGAGCCCAGGCCCACTTCGAATCCGGCCAGCGAGTTGAAACGCGGCGTGATCTCGACATGCCAGCAATAATCGTCGCGGGAACTGGCGAAGCGCTCGGTGGCGCGGCGGCGCAGCGGCGCAGTATGGAGCAGCAGATTGTAACCGGGCTTGTCGAGAATGTCGTTGAGGCGCTCGAGCGCGAAGCGCAGCACCTCGGCCAGGTCATGCAGCTCGGGCGCGGCGCACGATGCGTAATCGGGATGATGGCGCTTCGGGAAAATCGCGAGCTCGAACGGGAAGCGGCTGGCGTAGGGGCAGAAGAGAAAAAAGCTGTCGTTCTCGGCGACGAGACGCGAACCGTCCTCCCGCTCGGTGTGGAGGATGTCGCTGAAGAGGCTGCGCTGCTTCTGCTCGAAATGCTGGCGTGCGCGGATGAGCTTGCCCTCGACGAGCGGCGGGATGATCGGCAATGCGACGATCTGCGAATGGGCATGCGCGAGCGACGCCCCCGCGGCCGGCCCGACGTTCTTGAAGACGTAGATGTGCTGGAAGCGCAGGTCGCGGTCGAGGTCGTTGATGCGCTCGCGCCAGGAGGCGAGCACCTCCGCGATGGCGGGCACGGGCAGGTCCTCCAGCGCGCGATCGCCATCGGGCGTCTCGATGACGACCTCGTGCGCGCCAATGCCGGAAAGATGGTCGTAAAGCCCCAAGGCGGGGTTTCCCACCAGCGGGCCCTCGATCTCCATCGCGGGATAGCGGTTGGGTACGACGCGCACGCGCCAGCCGGGTTCGTTGGGCCGCGTGTGGTCGTCGCGGATGGCGAAAATTTCGCGTGGGGTCAGGCGCTCATTGCCGGCCGCGAAGGGGTCGATATGGCCGGCCTGCAAAACGGCGGGGCCAAAGTCCTGCGGACGGCGCTGGCGCTTGGGCGCGAAGACGACCCAGGTGTGATGGAGCGGATCACGGCGGAATTCGGGCGTCATGGGAAACGGGAGTTAATCAGGAACTCACTTCGGCTGAAAGAGTTTGTTGTCCTGCGCAGGAAGATGTCCGGGAAGCGCAAAAGTCCGATGTCATGGTCAGTATCACGCCAGGGCAAAGCGCCGCTTCACGCCTCTTTTGCCGCTGACTCCAGCAACTGACGTGCCGCACCGGCGTCAACAGGTCGATCGACCGAATTGCGCTCAATCAGATGCATGACCCATCCGGCCCAGGCACCCGGAAAGTCGCGCGCGATCCCGGAAAGCGGCGTCGCGGGAAACCGAAGTCGGCCCACCGCGATCTGCGCGGCATTTCCGTTCGCGTGCGGATAGACACCGGCGGCTGCCCTATAATAAAGGCAGCCCAACGCGTAAAGATCGGAGCGGGCGTCAGGAGGTCGGCCCGCCAGTTGTTCTGGGGAAAGGGTGTAGATACTGCCGAACAAGGGGGACCGTTTTTCCACGGGTACAGCCTGATGGAACGGCAACTCGAGCAGCTTCCAAGTCGTGCCATCGTGGAGGAGAAGATTGTCGGCGTTCAGATCGCCGTGGACCCATCCGGCCTGATACAGCGCCTCGACCGCCTCGAGCGACTGCCGTGCGAAGTCGAGCCACGCCTTATGGGGCAGCGGTCCGCCTGTCATCATTGCGCCGAGGGTCTCGCCCCGCAGAAGTTCAAAGACCGCGAACGCGCCGTGTTGGGGATCGACGCCGCGATCGAGCAGCCGCACCCAGCCGGGGTGTGGTGCCGGAACTTTCAGCGCGACGCCGAAGGAATCGTCCTGCAGCGAAAGCCGCACGGCCACGTCGTCGCCTGTCTCCAAATCGCGTGCGCGAAAAATCCGGGCCTCGCCTCCCGAGCCGATTTTTTCCTCCAGCCGGTAGCGCGAGGCGAGTGTCTCCATGCTGGGTTGGGCCAAAATGCAGCCGCCTAGAATTTCGCTTCGACCTTCAGCAGATCGGCCCGCAGCGGATTGGGATGAGCGGGATCGGGCTCGATCTTGTCGAGTTCCTGCGCTGTGCGGAAATAGTCGCGAAAATGGGACGCCTGGATGGGAGCGTTTTGCGTTACCTCGTACCAATTCACATAATCGACCAGCTTCTCGTGATAAGTCATTTCTTCGGCCCGCCGGACACGTGCCTCGTGCAGATACTGATTCGCGCGCTGGGGCGTGGGATCGTGCAGCAGCGCCGTCAGGCCAAAGCGGTAGAGCTCGATCACTGGCTGCCAGCTGGGATGGACGCGCAGCTCCAGCGCGGTCAGATCGAAGATCTTGAGGCTGACCGCCTGGTCGAGGTCCTTGCTGCGGGGGAAGGTTGCCACGGTATCAAGCGTGCAGAGTTGCGTGTCGTCAGCGTGCTTTCCCTTGGGCAGCGCGATGGTTTCGGCCGCCGCCAGTTCCGCGGCGGAATCGTCCCAGGTATAGACCAGCGGCCGGTCTCGATTGGACGCGTCGCGCAGCTCGCCCTGCCAGCCCATCTCCGTCGGAAAAAGATATTCGGCGGTCTTCGAGTCCGGTCCGGTGCTCGAGGCGAGCCAGCCTTGGAAATCGACCAGCCGCGCATCGGGGTGCGTGAGGCATTCGACCAGGTAATAACAAAACGTGCGCTGCCAGAGGCTGAGCAACCGGTCCGTGCTTAACTCCTTCCACCCGGTCACGTTGGCCAGCGTCGGGGCGCGGCCGTCGAGTGCCGCGCGTTTCACGATTTCCTCACGGGCGTGCGTGGGATCGCTATTGAGCATTTCCCTCAGGCCTTCAACGAGCCACAACGGGACGACATCGAGCCGCGTCGCCGTGGTGAAGGTCGTGTCGGGCTTGAAGAATTTTTCCCACAGCAGCGCGGTGACGAATTGCCGTTGAATGAATTCGTGTGCGTTGGGGGCGGTGGACGGCAGTTGAGCTTCAAGAGTCAGCGTCTTCCCGTCCGCGACGACGGAAACGGATTCACCCTGCGCATCCAACCCCGGCGTCCGTAGCGGCGCTGCCAGGATGATGTGGACCGGGTAACGCCAGGCCGGCCCAAGCTTCAGCAGAGGCGTCAGCGTTTCACGAGTGTCGGATGCGAGCTGAATGACATCCGAGACCAACGCGGGGTTCACGCCGGTGCAGGTGACCTGGGGATAAAGGTCATTTTTCGCCGTGGACGGGATGCCAGTCTCGGGCGGCGTCAACAGCGCGTCGATGGTGTCGGCCGACGCCAAGCCGGGCACGATGCCCATAGCAAGACCGCAGGCTGCCAGCGCGGCGCGTGGTGCGAAGCAGGCCAGGCGGGGCAGCTTCATCGTCGTGTGGTTCCTAGTCTGACTTCGGCGCCGGTTTCGCGGCTGCCTTGGATTCGCTCTTGGGCGCATCGGCCTTCTTCGACTCCGCGGACGGCGCGGAGGAGGCGGACGCGGCGTCGCTCTTCGATTTCTTGTAGCCCTCGCTGCGGTAATCGGTGATGTAAAAGCCGGAGCCCTTGAAAATAAATCCCGCGCCGACGCCCAGCTTGCGCTTCACCTTGCCTTTGCCCCAGGTCTTCATCCGGCATTTGTCCTTGGGGCAAACGGTCAGCGAGTCGTCCTTCATCGACTGAAAAATCTCGAACTCTTTGTTGCACTTGGCGCACTCGTACTCGTAGGTCGGCATGGACAGCCAGCTTAACGAATTCGGCGCTTGAATCCAGCGGCGAGTTTTGCGCTAGTCAGGCGCATGCATGGCGGAAGCTATATCCTGATGGGCGTACCGGGCACGGAGCTCGACCCGAAAACAGCGGCGATCATCCGGCAGGTGCAACCCGCAGGCTTTATTCTCTTCGGCCGCAACATCAAGACCGCGCCGCAACTGCGCAAGCTGATGGACGATCTTTGCGGCGAGGTGCGGCACCGGCCGGTACTCACCATCGACCAGGAAGGCGGACGCGTTTCGCGCCTGAAGGAATGCGGCACGGAACCACCCAGCGCGAAGCAACTGCGCGAGCACGGCGACATCTCCTTGATCGAGCGCCACGGTTTGCTGACCGGGGAGATCCTGCGTCTCTTCGGCTTCAATCTCGATCTCTGCCCGGTGCTGGATGTCTCCTATGCGGACGATCTCGACAATTCGCTCAAGAATCGCACCTGGGGACTGACGGCGGATGAAGTGATCCGCAATGCCGGTACCTTTACCCGGGCCATGCGCGGGCAGGGGATTCTTAGCTGCGGAAAGCACTTTCCCGGTTATTCGCGCGCGGCGGTCGATCCGCATCACGAATTGCCCGTCGTCGCGCGCACGCGTGCGGAACTGGACGGCGACGAGTGGAAGCCGTTCCGCGCGCTGTTGCACGAGATGGATTCGATGATGGTGGGCCACGCCAATTATCCCGCGCTGGATGACAGCGGCTTTCCGTCATCGCTCTCGCGCAAAATCATCCACGGCATCCTGCGCGAGGAGTGGGGCTATCGCGGCACGGTCATCAGCGACGACTTGGACATGGGCGCGATCGTCGGCCATTACGGGCTCGCCGAATCGGTCACGCGTGCTGTCGAGGCGGGCAACGACTTGGTGCTGCTTTGTCATCGTCCCGAACTGATTCCCGAGGCGGCGAAGGCGCTGGAAGCCGTCTCGCCCGCGCGCGCGGCCGAGGCGGAAAAACAGCTCGCCCTCTTCATGGCCGCGCTGCAGCCCGCGCACCTCTTTTCGGTCGAAGCGCATGCCGCGGTTGACGCGAAAATCATGCAATTGCGTATCGATACGCTCGGCGCGGAAGCGGCGACGCAACGCTCCGCCGACGACGGCAAGCGCTCGCCGGTGGAGACATTTTAAACGACGCGTATGCCCGCGACCGCCCGCCGACTGGCCATCTTCCAGGAATCGGTCATCCGCGAAATGACGCGGCTGGCCAACCAGCATGGCTCGATCAATCTCGCCCAGGGCTTTCCCGATTTCGATCCACCCGCCGCGCTGGTCGAGGCGCTGGAAAAAAGCGCGCGGGGGCCGTTCCACCAATACTCGATCACGTGGGGCTCGACGCGCTTCCGGCAGGCGTTGGCCGCGAAGATCGCGCGCTTTGGGGGGCCGCAGCTCGATCCCGACCGGCATCTCGTCGTCACCTGCGGCAGCACCGAGGCGATGATGGTCGCCATGATGACCGCGTGCGAGCCGGGCGACAAAGTCATCGTCTTCTCGCCGTTCTATGAGAACTACGCGGCCGATGCCATTCTCTCCGGCGCGGAGCCGATTTACGTCGCGCTGCGGCCACCCAATTTTGCATTCGACCGCGAGGAACTGCGTCGCGCCTTTGCGCAGAAACCCAAGGCGCTCGTGCTCTGCAATCCGTCCAATCCGTGCGGCAAGGTCTTCACGCGCGAGGAATTGCTTTTCATCCTCGAACTCGCGCGGGAGCACGATGCCTTCGTCATCACCGACGAGGTTTACGAGCACATCGTCTACGCGCCGCACCGGCACATTCCATTTGCCACGCTGCCCGGCGCGGAGGCGCACACAATGACCTGCGGTTCGCTTTCGAAGACCTATTCGATTACCGGCTGGCGGCTCGGCTACGTGGCGGCCTCGGCGGAGATCATCGCGCAGGCGCGCAAGGTCCACGATTTCCTGACCGTTGGCGCGGCCGCGCCGCTGCAGGAAGCGGCCGTCACTGCGCTGGAATTTCCTGACAGTTATTACAACGAACTGCTTGTCGAATACACGCGCAAACGCGATCTGTTCTTCGGTTATCTTCGGCAGACCGGCCTCGATTTCACCGTGCCGCAGGGTGCCTATTATACACTGGTCGACATCTCGCCACTCGGTTTCACCGACGACCGTAAAGCGGCGGAGGAGATCACGAAGACGGTCGGCGTCACGGGCGTGCCCGGCTCCAGTTTCTTCCGCGAGCCGGTTCATCGCTATATCCGCTTTCACTTCGCCAAGAAGGACGAGACGCTGCATCGCGCAGGCGAGCGGTTGGCGGCGAAGCTGAAACGCTAAATAATGTAGCGGCGGTCTATGACCGTCGCACTTATCGCATTCCCTCCGGAATCTCAGCGACGGTCATAGACCGCCGCTACATTTGGATAGGCTGCAGACCTTACCGCCCGCAGTTCCCGCGCGTGTTCTCGGCGTCGCGGTCCTGCAAAAAGAGATGCGCCTTGCGGTAGCTCTTCTGGTGCATGTAGTGGCGCAGTTGCGGATGAGTATCGGCACCCAATTCGCGCTCGAGCGCATCGAGGCGCGCGAAAAGCTCCATCAGGTCGGGCGGGTTCGGCTCGCGCTGGCGAGGGACGGCTGCCAGGTAGTCGTTCAGCGTTGCCGCAAGGCGCGCCAGTACGTCGGGCTGGGTTGTCGTGCTCACGCTTTCTCCGCGTGGACGGCGGCCTTCTTCTCTTCCCAGTCGGCATGCAGGCGCCGCACTTCACGGCCGAGCTGGTCCTGCAGCTGCGCCACGGCGGCCATGTCGCCCTTCATCTTTTCCTTCACGATCTCGCCCTGCAGGAACGTCTCCTTCTCCGCGATCTTCGCGCCGTAAAGCGAGTTGATCTCGGCGATGCGCGCCTTTTGGTCGTCGGTCAATTTCTGGGACGGCGCGTTTTTTTCCAGCCGTTCCATCGCAAGTTCGTAGGCCGATTTCATCGTGTTCCTTTTTGTTCGATATCCACCCAAATCGCGCCGTCGCGTTCCTCCACGGCGTAGGCTTTCGCGCTCACTTTCGGCACGTTCAGGCACTCGCCGTCGCTGAGCCGGAAATCCCACTGGTGCCACGGGCAGGTGACCGCGCCGTTGTGGACGAAGCCGTCGTGCAGCGGCGCGCCCTTGTGCGGGCACACGTTGTTGATGGCGAACAAGCCCTCGGCCGTGCGGAAAAAGCCGACCTGCGTTTCGCCCAGCGTCACGCAGCGACTGGAGTTGGCGGCAAGTTCGCCGCTTTTGATGCCGGAATCGATATAAGCCACGCCTCAACTTTAGGTTGGTGGCGTGGAGCGGCAAGGGCAATGTCGGGCATGGCCGATTTCGCCCCCTGGCTGGGAGTGTTCGAGACATTGCGCGTGATCGACGGCGTACCGCTGTTCGTCGACGAACACCGCGCCGAGCTGCTCCGTGCCGCCACCGCGGTGGGCCTGAATGTGAAGCTCGAGTTATCGCGTAAGTCGAATGAACTGGCCGGCCACTCCGGCCGCTGGCGCTGGATCGTGACCGCGGAAAAGACGCGCACGCTTTTCACGGAAGAGGTAGCGCCGCACGGCGGTCCCGTGGGCCTGGGTATCTCCACGGTGCGGGTGGGATCGCAGAATTGGGACGCGCGCTTCAAGACGTTCAGTTACCTCGCGCACGTCCAGGCGCTCGCCATGGGCTCAGCGCCTGAGATGGTGCTGCTCAACGAAAGAGGCGAGGTGGCCAGCGCGGCACGGGCGAATATCTTTTGGCGCAAAGGCGAGCGGCTCTACACGCCGGTACACGAGTCAGGCTGCCGCTGCGGCGTGGTGCGCGGCTTTGTGCTCACGCTGGGGCCGATCGAGGTCGGACGTTTCGCGCTCGATGAACTGGTCGGCGCGGATGAGATTTTCCTGACGAACAGCCTGCGGGGGATCGTGTCGGTCAACGCGCTGGAGGGGGCGTCGCTCACCGATTTTTCCTACGCGGATGAGGTGCGGCGTCAGTACGCACGTGCAGTCAAAGCGCAGCTCCACCGCGCCTGACCGGCTACCGCCGTATTTCACGACTGTCGCGTTCTCGACAGGCACAACCGCCTGTCTTACTTTCGCGATGTGAGCTTTTTCACCTGGCTCGGGTTGGCTGCCGATGGCAGCCCGCTGGAGATCGGCGCGGATGCGCCGGACGCCCTGGTCTTCACGGTCGACGGCGATCAGGTACATCTCAGCGAATATTATGGGCCCGGCTTCACGCTCGTTTATTTTTATCCGCGGGCGGAAACGTCCGGCTGCACGAAGCAGGCCTGCAGCCTGCGCGATGCATTCGCGGTCCTCAAGCAGGAGGGCGTCGGAGTCGTGGGCATCAGCGTCGACGGACCGCAGGCGCAAAAGCGCTTTGCTCTGAAGCATCATTTGCCGTTTACGCTGCTGGCCGATCCGGACCGCAACTCGGCGCTGGCGTTTGGCGTGCCGCTTATCGCGGGCATGTTTCGCCGCCAGTCGTTTCTCATTGGCGACTGCAAGATCGTCTGGCGCGACCTGCATGCCGCGACCGCCCAACAGGCGGCCGATGTGCTCAAGGCACTCGAGTCGCTTTGAGCGGTTTTGACCGCGCGAAGCACGCGGCGACCGCGTAGGTGATGATCGTCCCGAACATCACGCGCCAGGGAAATTCGATCTGCACCAGCCAGTCGGGCGCCTGCACGTAGCCGCCCTTGAAGACGAGCAGCCCGGCCTGTGCGAGATGAATGATCGCAGGTCCGATGTTCGAGCTCTGGCCGCGCACGGCATTGATCAGGTCCCACGGCAATCCGCTCAGGATCGCCACGCCGATGAAGCCCGCGACCATGCCGACCATGTTACCGCGATCGTTGCCGCGATTTTTCGTCGTCAGCCCGAGCAGGAAGACGCCGAGCAGCGAGCCGTAGGTATAGCCGAAGACGCCCAGCACGACCGGGATGATGCGGGCGTGCGGCGAGTAGACCACGACCGCGGCCGTGGCCGTGCCGACCGCAGCCAGCAGGATGGCGAAGACAACGGTGCTTCCGCGCACGGCGCGCACGACATGCTCCTGGTCGGTCGAGCGTGCGAAATAGGGCACCCAGAAATCCTCCGTGAAACTGGTCGCCAGTGCGTTGAGCGCCGTGCTGAGCGAACCCATCGCGGTCGCGAGCACGCCCGCGATGAGCAGCCCGCGCGCTCCGGCGGGAAGCTGGTGCAGGATGTAGTAGGCGAAGACCTCGGGATTCTTCACCGGCAGGTTGGGATCGGGGTGCAGCTTGTAGAAGACAGCCAGCAGCACGCCGATGAAGAGAAAGCCGAACGCGATCGGCACATCGGCCAGGCCGGACATGATCAGGGCGAGACGGCTGCGCGACTTGTTCTTCGCGGTCAGCATCCGCTGCACCATGTCCTGGTCGGTGCCATGCGTCGCCATCGTCGTGAAGGTCGAGCCGAGAATCGCCGCCCAGATCGTATATTCGTTGCCGAGGATGCCGTAGATGCCCGCGAGAAAGGGATGGCCGTGCGCCTGGGCGTAGGCGCTCGAGTCGGTGCTGCCGGTGAAGTGGAGGCCGTTATCGAAAATCCGCAAATCGTCCGGCTGCGTCAGGACGCCGTGCGCGCCGCCCCAGCCGCCCACGCCATTCCAGAGCGAGACGAGCGCATAGATCACCGCGCCGCCCATCACCGTGGCCTGGATCACATCGGTCCAGACGACCGCGCGGATGCCGCCCGCCGCGGTGTAGATCGTAGTCAGCGCGGTGACGAGCACCACCGCGCCGCCGTAAATCCAGATGGTTTGCGACGGAGTCGGCGTCGTGCCGTGTACCATCTCGTAGCCGAGCACGACCACGACCGCCGCGACATACAGCCGCGTGCCGCTGGCCAGCAGGCGCGTGAGGAGGAACACCGCCGATGCCGCGTTGCGGGTCGCCTTGCCGAAGCGCAACTGCAGGTACTCGTAGATCGAGACGACGTTGTTGTCATAGAAGGGGCGGATGAAAAGGCACGCCACGATGATGCGCGCCAGGATCACGCCGACGGCCAACTGCGCGTAGGTGAAGTTGCGCAGATGGTAGCCTTCGCCCGGCGTGCCGAGGAACGTCGCCGCGCTCAGTTCCGCCGCGATGAGCGAACCCAGCACGGCCCACCAGGGAAGCTGGCGGCTGCCCACGGCGAACTCGCGCATGTTGCGCCCACGTTTGCGCGCCGAGGCCAGGCCGACGCCGATGACCAGCGTGAAGTAAGCCAGGATAACAAAGGCGTCGAGCAGGTAACCCATCGGGCCTTATAAAGCCGCCGAGAAAGGAAAAAGTAAAAAGGTAAAAGGAAAAAGGACTGAAGCACTTTGGCCTTTTACCTTCTCACTTTTCCTTTCTTCACCGTAAGGCTTCGCGAGCCGGGGTGCGCTTGCGCGTTGCTGGGGTCGCGGGCATGATGACGCCGCCCGGACGCCATGCCTGCCCCACGCAAATACCGCCGTCCCCGTCGTTCCCTCTCGAGCCTCGGCGAGAAACCCTCGTCCAAGCGGTGGCTCACGGCATTGATTCTGTTTTCGCTGCTGGCGCATGTGCTGGTCATGCTGGCTTTCATTCTCATTGGGCAGCACACGCCGAAATGGAAGGAGCTCCCTAAGAACGCGCCACCGCCCGAGGTCAATCTCACCTTGGTACCTCCTCCGGCGTTGCCGCCCCAGCGGCCCCAATTCATCCCGACGGAGCCTGACGCCAACGTGCCGCCGCAGAAATCGTTGCTCATTTCCGATAACGACTCAGTCCTCAAGTCGCACAACCGGACTTCGCGCAAGCCCAAGAACCTGCTGCCGGACGTGACAGGGAAAAAGCATGCGGCCGACTTGCGTGAAAAACCGCCGTCGCCTGCGAGCAAACCGCAACCCGCGACGCCGCCCACGCCGAAAAGCCAGCAGCAACCGCCCAAGCCTAATCCCGCCAAGCCCAACCAGGCCACCAAGCCGGCGCCGCCCACGCCGCCTCCGCCTCATCCCAGCGAGAACCCGGAGAAAACGCCCAGCCAGGACGTCGCCACCAAGCCGGCCGAACCTCAACCCGTCGATGCCAACGGACTGCCGGTGCTTCCCCCCATTCCCGCGCCCACGCTGGCCCAGCAGACGCCGCAGACGCAACAGGTCCAGCAGGTGCAACGGAAGGCTTCGCCGGCGAGCGCACCGAGCTTCGCGGTCTACCAGTCGGACATCAGCGGGCAGTCAGGACAGGTGGGCGACAATGCGCCTTCCGCGATGGCCAGCGACCTGGGTCGCTATAAGGCGAGGGTCTATCGCGGGGTGGGTTCACACTGGTACGCCAAGGTCGGGAACCAACTGCAGGTGCTGGGCGTCGGGACGGTCCACATTACCTACACCATCTATTCGGACGGCCATCTTGAGATCACAAGCGATCCCGATGCGAACAATCCCGCGCTGATGTTGCTTCACTCGATCAGCATCAACTCCATGACCGAGGCCGCCCCGTTTCCGCCTTTCAGCGACGCGATGAAAAAAGAGGTCGGCGACCACTACACGGACGATTTCAGCTTCAGCATTTACGGGAACTAACTTCTACGTTGCTTCCACCCACGCCAGCGTCTCCTCGACCTCGGCCACGGCGCGTTCGCCGACGAAAAGCTGCACGGTCCCCACACAAATGTTGCGGCGCCGGCGCACCCGGCCCACGAAGGACAGCACGCCATCGCCCGGTCTCACGCCGCTGGAAAACGAGGCATTGACCCGTGCCAGTCGGGGTTGTCCGGGGACTTTGTGATGGAAGGCCCAGATCGCGATGGCCTGGCCCGCCGCCTCGATCATCAGGCAGGCCGGAAAGATCGGGTCGCCCGGAAAGTGGAGCGGAAAAACCCAGTGCTCCTCCAAGTCCATTTCGCACCGGATGGCATCGTCGGTCACCTCCAGCACGCGATCGATCTGGAGCATGGGCCCCACCGGCAGGTAGACGGCGGCAAGATCGGTGCGCCGGTAGAGGGGATCGTTCATCGCGGGAGGTGGGGGAGGCTGGAGGAAAAGCAGGCCTAGGTCACGCTGAAAGGTAAGCGGATGGCTTAGGCGGATCACGCCGATCCTCGAAAGGAATACGCGTTGGTGAACCGCGCGGTTGCCATCGGATTGCCTCGACAAGGCCGCCTGTGGCAGGGCTAAATCGCGGCATCATGGCAGAAAATGAATCGCTGGCCGCGCGGGGCGAACGTGCGGAGCAGATCAAGCGCCGGCCCGAGCTTTACAAGGTGTGCGAGGGCTGCGAGTCGATCGTGGTCGTCGACGCTGCGACCTGTCCGAATTGCCATGGCTACCGCTTCGATCTCAACACCGGCCGCGTGCGTTCGCAGGCCGATATTTTGGGAAAGCGTCTGCCGACTTCCGTTCCCCCGAGCGAGTTGATGTAGCGCAGCCTGCCGCTACCACTCGATTTCCTCGTCGTCGTCGTCCTTCGGGGGCTCCTCGGGGTGCTCCTTCCGGTAAAGCGCGTACGCCGCCGAATCCCGCAGGCCCTTGATCGCTTCCTTCAGGTCGGGATTGGCGAAGACAGCCGTGCCCGCAACGATCACTTCCGCGCCTGCACCCACGGCCTCCACGGTAGTATAGATATCCAGGCCGCCATCGACCTCGATGTCGAAATCGTATTTGCCCTGCGCACGCCATTCCACCGCCTGCCGCACCTTGTCCATCATGTCGGGCATGAACTTCTGGCCGCCAAAACCAGGCTCGACCGTCATGATGAGCAGGCGCTTGATCTGGCTGAGGTAAGGGCGCACCGCCGAGAGCGGCGTCTTGGGTTTGACGGAAAGTCCGGGGGTGCAATTGAAGGAGGCGATTTCGCTGATCGTGGTGGTCGGGTTGTCCTCGGACTCGATGTGGAACGTGATATTGGCCGCGCCGGCCTCGATAAACTTCACCACGTACTTGCGTGGCCGCGAGATCATGAGATGCAGGTCGAGCGGCAGCTTCGTGAGCGACTTGATTTTCTTCACGATGTCCGGCCCGAAGGTGATGTTCGGCACGAAATGGCCGTCCATGATATCGACGTGCAGGAGGTCCGGGCCAGCCTCGTCCAGACGCGCCAGGTCCGCCTTCAGGTTGCCGAAATCGGCCGAAATGACCGAGGGCGCGATGCGGATGGGTCTCATGCCGGGGAGGGTAGCTGGGCGGCCGCGGCCCGGTCGAGCATCCACACCTTGACGCCCTCGCGCGGTTGCACGCGCTCGACCGGATAGGTGCCGCGTGCATCGACCAGCACCTCGCGGATCATCGATTCCTTGTCCGCACCGGCCACGAGCAGCAGCACGGCACGCGCGGCGTTGAGCACGGGATAGGTGAAGGTGATGCGGTCGGTGTTGAACTTGGCGACGGGGTTGGCCAAGACCCAAAGCGTGGTCTCCTGCAACCCCGGACTGCCGGGAAAAAGCGATGCCGTGTGGCCGTCCGGGCCCATGCCGAGCAGGATCACGTCGAAGCGGGGCACGCCGTCCAAAAGCGCATCGTCAGCGATGAAATCACGCCGGATTTCCGCCTCGTACTCAGCCGCCGCCTGCGCCGCGTCGGCCAGCTCGGCGAAGACGCGATGGACGTTGGCCTCCGGTACGTGACCCGAGGCCAGCAGCGTCTCCTTCACCATGCGAAAATTGCTTTCGGCATGGTCGGGCGGAACGTGCCGCTCGTCGCCGAAGAAAAGCTGCGTCTGCTTCCACGGAAAGGCCGCGAAGGCGGGGTCTTTCGCCAGCAACGCGTAAAGCTTTTTGGGCGTTGAGCCGCCCGAAAGTGCCAGCGTGAAAACACCGCGCTCGGCAATGGCGGCCGTGGCACGCTGGAGAAGGTCAAACGCGGCGGCGCGCGCCAGTGCATCGGCATCAGGGAAAATCAGGGGCGGATGGGGCATGACCCGATACTATTCCCGCGCGATTGATGATTACAACCCCGTCTTCATCCATCACCACGAATGGTGAATCAACAGGATCGCCGAAAAAAAAAGAAGTGCCCCGGCAAGGATTTGAACCTTGGACCAAGTGATTAAGAGTCACCTGCTCTACCGCTGAGCTACCGAGGCTTATAGGGGAGTGGGAATGTATCAGTGGAGAGGTTGGCGTAAAGCCTTTTTCGTGCTGGGGCGGGGGTCCGCCGTCCGCAAAGCGGAAAGCCGCGCAAGGATCAGTCCCGCGCGGCCTTCATCATCAGACGCCGCTGATCGGCTTGTCGTAGGGCGCATCCACTTCGTATTCCACGGTGAATTTCTGTTTCTGGCCGGGAGCTATTTTCAATTTCCACGTCAGCTCGCCGGTATCGGGGTCCTGCTTTTGCAGCGCGGGCTCGATTGTATCTGTGCGGACGGCAATGTCGCCGTTCTTCGAGACGGGCATCTGGTCGTGGAGTTCAAGGGCGATATCGGTCGCCTTGAAATTCTCGACCTCGATGACGTAGCTCCGTTTGTAGACTCGCTGACGAGTGATGATGCCGCCCGTCTCCTCCCGGGCCACGCCCTCGGTGCGGGTCATCTTGATGTTTTCGTCCGCGCCGAGGAACAGATCGAACGAGGCGCTGGCCGCGACGAGTCCGATGTTCGATTGGCCGACGAAATTGTTTCCCAGGAAGACATTGATCGGGCCGCCTAAAAGCGGGCCGGTCGATGCGTTGGTCACGCGGGTCTTGAGAAACGCGCCATCGGCGAGCTTGGGCGAAGCCTCGTAGGTCCAGTCGCCCTTGAGCGTTTGCACGGAGATGGCGTTGCGATGTGGCTGATCGTCGCTGGGAATGCTTGTTTTGGCAGGCACGACGAACGTTGCGGCTGGCCCGAGTGACTGGATTTGGGCGTCGGCCATGGGGGTGGTGACAGGAGCAAACATCGCGACCGGACCTGCCGGTGCTGCCGCATCCGCCGTTGCTGGAGCCGTGGTGGCTTGTGCTGTCGCGTTCATTATCCGCGTTTTGTCAGAGGCTTCCTTCGCCTCGTCTCCATCCGTCATCAAAACGCTCTCAAAATCCACCGTCCACGGCGTCATGTCCGGAAGCCGCGCGGCGAGGCTCGGGCGCGAGGAGGAAAGCGTCAGCGCCACGCCATCCCAATTCTCGCCCGTCGTCTGGCGCACGACTCCGTAATAGGTCAGCTCGACTTTCTGCGTGTCGGGATCGGCATAGGCATCGTACTGGGGCTGCCAGGCCGCGCCGCCGATCATATAGGTCACGTCCATGTCGATCGAACCGCCGCTGCCCGCATCGATCGTGACGAGCGCGGACCGCGTGTTGGGTTGGGCCGGTTGTTGCAGAAGCGCGAGCTGGTTGGCCAGGGCCTCGCGCTGCGAGTTCAAGCCGCGCAGGGTGAAATCGATCTCGCGCAACCGAGTGGTGATCTTGCTGGTCTCCGCGCCGTACATCGTGAAGAGCGCCTCGATGTTCTGCGCGTCGCCATCCTTGCCGTCCCCACGCATCGGCGCCGGCGAGGCGACCCGTCCGCGGATTTGTTCGAGAAAATCGTTACGCCGGTTCAGGTCGTGTTGTTCGTCGTTGAGCGCCCGGATTTGATCGTCGAATTTCGTCACACTGTCCTGCAATTTCTGCGTGTCGGAGTTGGGGGCCACCTCGCGGTAATCGCGACGCATCTCGATCCCCAGGATTTTCATCGCCGTGCGGCTCGCCGCCTTCGCCCGGACGGAATCTTCCTCGAGATTAAGCGGAAGGTGATCGAAGACGACGGTCTGAATGCCCGAGGGCAGCGTCACCGTGCCGGATCGCGTAACTAAGGCGCGATCGGGATAGACCGTGACGGCGGTGATCCGCTGCTCGGCGGTAACGGCGCGACCGGGCAGCACGCACAGGGTGAAGGCAACGAAGATGAGTAGAAGTAAGCGCATGAAGCGACGCTACGACGTCGCGCTCCGCAGTTGTCATGGCCGTGTAAAACTTTTGCGCGAATGCTGTGAGCGCCTGAGTCGCGAACAATTCTTTTACAAATTCCTTTCGATACCCTGACAAGAGGGCCGCCCGATTGCGCCACGTTGGGCTCATGAAAACAAAAGCCCTGCTGGTCCTCTTACTGGTCTTCGCGTTGCTCGGCGGTTTCGGTCCGGTTGCTCGCGCGGATGGATTCATCGTCGTTACGCAGCCGGTCCCGGTGCAGCCGGGTTACGTTCCTTATACGCCGCTGGAGGTGAGTTATCATCACGTCGATGTGAAGATCGATGGGCAAATTTGCACGACGACGGTGGACGAGGAATTCTATAATCCCAATTCCCAGACGCTTGAGGGGACTTATCTCTTCCCCATTCCGAAGGCGGCGCAGATCGACAAGTTCACCATGGAAATCGGCGGCAAGGACACGACGGCCGAGCTGCTTTCCGCCGACAAGGCCCGCGCGATTTATGAGGACATCGTGCGGCGCGAGAAGGACCCGGCTCTTCTCGAATACGCCGATCGTGGCCTCTTCCGTGTACGTGTCTATCCCATCGAGCCGAACAGCCGCAAGCGGATCCATATTACGTACTCGGAGGTGCTGAAAATGGATTCGGGCCTAGTCAGTTATACTTATCCGCTCAACACCGAGAAGTTTTCCTCGGCACCCATTCACGACGTGAGCGTCTCGGTTCATCTGAAATCCGACCAGCCGATCACCTCGATCTACTCGCCCACGCACGATGTGGAGATCAAGCGCGACGATCCCATGCACGCGACGGTGGGTTACGAGGCGAAGGACGTGCGCCCGGACACCGATTTCCAGCTCTTCTTCGCGCCGGAGAAGCGGGACATTGCGCTCAATTTGTTGGCGTACCGCGTGGGCGATGACGACGGCTATTTCATGCTGCTCGCGTCGCCGAGCCTCGACGCCAAGGTGAAGCGCCTGCCCAAGGACGTGACCTTCGTTCTCGATACGTCGGTCTCCATGGCGGACGACGACAAGCTGGTCCAGGCAAAGAAAGCGCTCCAGTTCTGCCTCGCTAACCTGAACCCGGAGGACCGGTTCGAGGTCATCCATTTCGCGACCGAGCCCGAGCCGCTTTTTGGTCATCTCACCAGCGCGAGCCCGGACGCTGTGAAAAAAGCGGAAGATTTCGTCAAGGACCTGACGCCCGACGGCGGCACGGCGATCGACGATGCGCTGAAGCAGGCGATTGCGCTGCGTCCGGAGAAAAGCGAGCGGCCCTATGTCATTGTTTTTCTAACCGACGGCGAGCCCACGGTCGGCGAAACGTCGGAGGATGCGATCGTGGCGGACACGAACAAGGCGGCGGATGACGGCACGCGCATCTTCTGCTTCGGCCTGGGCACCGACGTCAACGCGCACCTGCTTGATCGCATTGCGGACAACACGCACGCGGCCAGCGACTACGTGCTGCCGGAAGAGGACATTGAAGTGAAGGTCTCCAATTTCTTCGCGAAGATTCGCGAGCCGGTTCTTTCCGGTGTCGCGCTGACTTTTCCCGATGGAGTCCATGTTTCGAAAATGTATCCGCAGGCGCTGCCCGACCTGTTCAAGGGCGAGCAACTCGTGCTCTGCGGGCGGTATTCCGGCGACGGATCGGGCAATTGCGTCATCGAGGGAAATGCCGATGGCGTGAAGCAGACCTTTTCCGTCCCGGTGAGTTTTCCCAGGGAAAATCTCGATCAGCCGTTCGTTCCACGCTTGTGGGCATCGCGTCGCGTCGCCTACTTGTTGGATCAGATTCGGCTGCACGGCGAAAATCCAGAACTGAAGGACGAGGTGAGCAAGATCGCGCGCGAGTTCGGTCTCGTTACGCCCTACACCGCCTTCCTGATCATGCAGGACGAGCAGCAGCGGAATGTCGCATCGTCCAATCAGGTCATGCGTGATTTTGCCGCCGACAAGGCGGCGCAGGCCCGTGGCGGCGCGGCGATGGATGATCTCGCGAACTCAAGCGGTGCGGCAGCCGTCAGCATGTCGCGTGGCCAAAATGATCTCAAGGATTCGGAACAAGCCCAGTCGAGTCTCGACCATAGCAACGCGGAGTATGCGCACAGCCTGGGTCTGCCCACGGACGCAGCCACTGCGGCCCTCGCTCCGTCGGCGACCTCCTCACCGCTTCCGGCCACGCCGATGGCCGAGCCGGCTGCGCGTCTGGTGCAGTACACGCAACGTGCGCGCTTCGTCAATGATCGCGCGTTTTACCAGAATGGAAACGAATGGGACGACGCGACCCTGTCGACCCAGACAAACGCGCACATTATCCGGCTCGCGTTCGGCTCGGATGCCTACTTCGCATTCCTCGCCCAGCATCCCGAGACCGAGGCTTATCTTGCCTTGGGCAAGAACGTGAAGCTCGCTCTCGGAAACGACGAGTACGATATCTCGGAAGCTGCGGCCACCAACTGATCCGTCGCAGGGCCGGGGCCGAAAGCAAAGGCCCCGGCTTATTTGCCGGTCGCTTGACCGATCCAGCGATAGCCGACGGTGTGCACCGTTGCGATTTGCGCGGGATCGGCTCCCAGGTCGGCGAGCTTCTTGCGCAACTGCACCACGGTCTGGTCGAGCGTCCTCGTCGTGCCGTAGTATTCGTAACCCCATACCTCGTTCAGCAGCCGGTCGCGGGAGAGGACTTCGTTCGGGTGTTGGCCGAAAATCTGGAAGAGCTTCACCTCGCGCGCGGTCAGCGCGACCGTCTTCTTGCCCCGCTTCAGCTCGAAGGTCTTGGGATCGAGGGTGCAGTCGGCCAGGGCGACGGCTTCGTTTGTCTTTGGAAGCTGGCCGCGGCGCAGGAGCGCGTGGACTCGCGCGGTCAGTTCGCGCAGCCCGAACGGCTTTGTTACATAATCGTCCGCGCCCAGCTCGAGCCCCACCACCTTGTCCATCTCCTGGCCCTTGGCTGTCAGCATCAGGATGAGGCCGCCGAAATTGTCTGCGCGGAGTTTTCGGCAAATGTCGTAACCGCTTAAGCCGGGCAGCATGACATCGAGTACGACGAGCGCCGGACGCACGCGCGCAATGGCAGGGAGCGCCTCGTCGCCGCGCTCGCAGCCCTCGACCGCGAAGCCTTCACTCGTCAGCAATTCGGTCAGGCCGAAGCGAATATGCGCGTCGTCTTCCACGACCAGAATTTTCGTTTTCATGATTTTTTACCCGACAGCGGCAGGGCGAGCGTGAAACAGCTGCCGCCACCCGCACGCGGTTGATACGTGATGTCGCCGCCATGGGCCCGGGCCATGCGGCGCGCGAGCGTCAGCCCCAGGCCGGAACCGGGGACGCCGCTCGCCAGCGAATCGTCGAGACGCTGGAACGGTGAGAAAGCGGTCTCCACTTTTTTGGCGGCGATGCCGGGACCGCGATCGAGGACGTCCACACAGCCGATCGGCCCGGCGGGACCGTCCTGCCGGCGAACGCGCACGACGATTTCGCCGCCTCCATATTTTTCGGCGTTGGAGATCAGATTGAGAATGATTTGCGAGAGCGCATCCCGATCGCCGAGAAGCGGGAGTGATTCGGCCTCGACCTCAAACGCCAGCGAAACCGAGGCGCCCTGGAGATGAGGCAGGCAGGTTTCCACCACCTCGCGCGCGGCCTCGACGAGGTCGCACGGATGGTGCTCTCCCGCGGGCGCGCCGCGTTCCATCCGGGCGAAATCCAGAACGTTGTTGATCAGGCGCGTGAGTCGCGCCGATTCCGCCGAGATGATGCGGAGATACGTGGCCTGCTTGTCCGGTTCGGCCACGCGACCTTCGGCCAGCATGTCCGCGAACATGCGGATCGAGGTGAGGGGAGTCTTCAACTCGTGCGAGACGTTGCTGACGAAATCGGTCTTCTGCTGGGCGAGACGCATCTGCCGGTTCACGTCGGTGCCGATCAGCGAGCCTCCCGCCAGGATGGCCACGATGAGCAGGAGGATGATGAGCCCGATGGTGAAATGGAGAACGCGGGCCGAATGCGAGACCTGGTTTGGATCGGAGAGGTAAAGCGCCGCCTCCCAGTGCGGCAAGACGCTACCGATCTCCGTGGCGACAAAGGGATGTTTCCAATCAGTGTGGAAACCGGCTTGCGACAGCGCCACGGGCTGCCCCTTGTCATCGAGCAGCGCGAGGCAGTAATTGGCGCGCCCCCCGAAGGACGAATCGAGGCTGCTGCGATTCACCTCGGGCTGCACGAGGGACCGCAGCTTGTCCACCAACCTGCCCTGGTCGAGTTGCGCGCCGAAGACAATTGAGTCATGCGCGGGCAGCGACCAGACGAGCAGACAAAGTTTGTCCTCCAGGAATCGCGCGATCGAACCGTTGGTGGATTGCCCGATCAATTGCCGAAAATCGGATTGCGCGGGAATGACGTTGGAAAGCGCGGCGTCTGGCGCTCGCGTATTTTCCTGCGGAGCGACTTGTCGTGCGATCCGGGCGATTTGCTGGGTACCGGCGAGCGAAAAATTTGGGGTGGAAGGCGTCGCTCCCGCCTCCGCGGCCGCAGCCGGGGAACTCGCGTCCGGCGCAAAAATTGCACTGCCCGATGAATTCACAGTGGCTGGTTTCTTGGCGGTATCCTCCTCGGACCTGAGGGCCGCAGGAGTTGCGGGAGACGCAGTCGTGATGGAAGCGGCGGCAGCGGACTCATCAACGGACTTGGCTGTTGTCGCGTCTTCAGGCGCTGCGGCCGCAGGCGCTGCCGGAAGAGCTTTTGTCTGCGTGACCTCGTCCTTCGCGGCACGGGCTACAGCGCCGTGGGCTGCTGCCTTGGATTTGTCCTGATACATTTCGCCCGAGGCCAGATCGGCGACCGACGCGCTGGCAGCGACAGGTTCAGCGGGGGGGGAGGCGGGCGCAGCGCCACCGTTCGGCATATCCTGCGGGATCGACTCAAGGCGATCTGCGGGGACAGCCGACTCGGTTTGCGGAGAGAGGGCGGCACCGCCCGACATTGGCGCGGTCACCGCAGGAGCAAAGACTGGAGAAGAGGTTGGCGACGGCATTTTCTCCAGTCCATCCGTCGGGGTAGCCGGACTGGACTTAGCGTTCTGATCAGTCACGTCATCCGTCACTGTCCGGGCGTTCTGCAGGATGTTCTCCACCTGATTTTGCGCGTTGGAATAAACCTCTGCGTCCTCGCGGTTACTCAGAAAGCTCCCGTTCTCCTTGCGGAAGGTCTGCGCCGGAATTCCGTCCGAACGTGCTGGTGCGTAAATCGTGCCTTGGAGGTCGACGGCAAAACCGACTTGCGCGAGGGGCCACGCACTTCGGATTTTCTGGTCGAAACCTTGGGCGAGGTCGATCGGCGGCCCGGCGTTCGTCAGCAACTGCTGCGTGTTCCGAACGAAATCGGCGAGCACGCCGTCCATCTGCGTGCGCACATTCAGCGCCAGGGAATCGGTCACGCCCTGGTCGATGATGGCCTGCTGGTGCTGCAGGATGACCTGCTGGTCCTGCTCGGACCGGATCGCCAGCCACGCCAGGACGAGGCACGGAAGCAGAATGGCGGCGAGGAAGATCAGAGCGGCGCGGCGCATAGGGGGACTTCTTCAGCCTACCCAAAATCGACCCCGACTTGTCAGAAAATTGTCAAGGTCGCGCAAGGCCGGCCCGGGACTCTTTTGAGTCCACTAGGCGCCCGATCCGAAGGTCGAATTACAAGTTTTCCCCGGTTCACTCGGGATGCAGATAATGCTGCACGCGCATCATCCCGATACGGTAATCATGGAATCCGCCGAAGAAGAAGAGCGTGTCGGTTTCCTTCTGATAGAAGAAAGCGGTTCCGAAGTTCGGGCCTTGGTACCAGACCCCTTCGCGGGAAACCGGCGCGTCGGGGAGGGTTCCCAACTTCAGCACCTTCCATGGCTGCGAGCCGTCGGTGATGGCGGAAACGTTGCTCGGTTCCGGTGCGCCGGTGTAGCCCGCCCACGTGCACGCACAATCGGCAATGAGCAAATTGCCGTCGGGCAGCGGAAAGGCCGAGCCGATGGCGCTGCCCTTTTCGCCCCAGAAGCTGTCCATGGGTGGAATCACGGGATTCGGGTCCGCCAGCACCCACTTATCCAGCGTGTTGGAAAGGAGGACGACGGAATGCGGCTTGGGGAAGCTTCCCCAATTTTCGGTATAGGCGATGAACCGGTAAGCCGTTCCCTGGAACTGGATCGGGCTCAGCTGCGGATAACGCTTCGTATCGACGATCTCCTGGATCCGGGAGTTGCCAAAAATGTTCCCCACGTTGATCGCGGCCTTATTCCAGACGCTGAAGTTGTTAGAGCCATCGCTGGTGAACCACGGCGCGTTGCCGCCGCCCGGCGTCAGGTAGGTCAATCCATCGCCAAACGGATTGATGACGACATTCATGTCGCCCGAGCACTTCAGCGTGTCGTCATTCACCCGCGTCCAGTGGATGCCGTCCGTGGACGACGCGATGCCGTGGAAGTTGTCGTAGCCGAATTTGCGCCACGCCATGTACATCTTCCCGTCCTTGCCGCCCCAGACCGCGGGATTGCAGACGTCATCGCCCAGCACCGGTTGCTTGTACCACTCCCATTTCCGTTCCCAGCCGTCGAGTGTGGGATCGAATTTCACCTGGTCGAAACGCGCATCGCCGCCCGAGCAAATCAGCATGGGACGGCGCGCTGTGGGCAGATCGATCACCGTGCGGAAGCTCGTGATAACGGTCCCCTTGTCGTCATACAGAAAAACGATGACCCCGTTCGAGTACGGCGACCAATCCATCTGCATGCGGTATTTCACGCCCGTCTGCAGCGTCAGTGTCACGTTGGCCTGGCTGGCCGTGTCGGCGATTCTCTTGGCCAGGTCTTGGATAAACTTGGGATGGTCGTGAATGACGATGTCCGTGCCATCGGCGAGCTTGCGGTGGGCCTCGATGCTGTTGTTGGCCGGATTCAGCACCACGTAAACCCACTGCTTGCCGTCCTTGGAGGAGAACCCAATGCCGGGCCGCGCATCCGTGGAATTAATCTCGATGTCGGCGGCCAGCGAAGCCTCGGCCATCGTGCGCCACTCGCCGCCCGTATCGGTCTTGTTGATGTAGACATCGGGCGTGTAAGCGAAGCCGAGATCAGCGCCGGTGTGCGCAACGGAATGGCTGCCGTCGATCGCGTGGTCTGTCACCCTCAGTCCGCTCACCGTCCAGTGGCTCATCTGGCCGTCTTCAAAGTCGTCCGTGAAGCCGGTCTCCGGCATGCCCCAGGCATGCGTCGCCTGCGGTTCGTTGTCCTCCACATCAAGCCGGCCCGATAGATCGACGCCCTGGCCGGGAATCACGGTCGACTTGAGGAACTTGAATTGACTCACGTTCAGCAAGGCTCCCTTGTTCGTGCCATGAAAGATCAGGTAAACATCGCGCACGCCCGCCAGGGAATTATCGACGTTGCACGTCGCGTCCGCCCACGATTGCCAGCCACCCGTCGGCAGGAAGGTGACCGTGCCCATCAACGGGCCGGTCGGACTGTCCAGGTGTACCTCAATGGTGCCCATTTGATTGGCCGCGATGCGCGCCTTGAATCCGGCCACGCCGCTGTCGAAATCAAACGCCTTGTACTCGGCGAAATCTCCATCGTGGATGGACGCGAGGTTCTTTGATCCGTCGGCAGACGGCTCCGTCTTGATGTCAGGCGATTTGGCGTCGAAGTTCACCGCCTCGATCGTGGAAAGCGGATTGTTCGCCGCCCATGCCCTACTCCCGGTCGCGACCAGCGCCAAAATGAAGAGAATGGAGCCAGAGAGAAGACGAGCAATCGGAAGATTTTTCATGAATGAATTTGTTAGCCCCTCATGAACCCTGCGAGGGACAAAGTGTTGCGCAGAAAGAGCCGTCGCTCCCTGACACTTTTGTCTGCCTAAGGGGCTGGTTTATGTCAATCAATAGCCATCGACATCGATGACGGCCTGCGCGAAGGCCTGCGGGGCTTCCTGGGGCAGGTTATGACCGATCCCCTCGAGATCTCGATGGGAATAGTTGCCCGAGAATTTTTTGGCGTAGGAGGCGGGTGGCGGGTGGGGCGCGCCATTGGCAGTACCCTCAAGGGTAATGGTGGGCACCGTAATGACCGGAGCTTTGAAAAGTTTGTCTTCAAGATCATCGTATTTCGCCTCGCCCTTGGCGAGGCCCAGCCGCCAGCGATAATTATGAATTGAGACGTCGACGTGGTCCGGGTTCTTGAAGGCGGACGCGCTGCGATCAAACGTGGCATCATCGAATTCCCACTTCGGCGATGCGAGCTGCCAGATGAGCTTCGCGAAATCGTGCGTGTATTTCTCGTACCCGAGCCGGCCCCGTTCGGTGGCAAAATAAAATTGGTACCACCAAGCCAACTCAGCCTTTGGAGGCAACGGCTCCAGGTTCGCCTTGATGCTGCCGATCAAATAACCACTCACGGAAACGAGGGCCTTGCATCGCTCGGGCCAGAGGGCCGCGATGATGGCGGCCGTCCTCGCGCCCCAATCATAGCCGCCGATGACTGCTCTCTTTATCTTAAGCGCATCCATCAAAGCGATGATGTCGACGGCAACGACCGATTGCTGGCCGTTCCGTAGGGTTTCCTCGGAAAGAAAGCGCGTCGTGCCATAGCCGCGCAGATACGGGACGATCACCCGGTAGCCAGCCGCCGCCAGCGGAGGGGCGACATCGACATAGCTGTGAATATCATAAGGCCAGCCGTGCAGAAGAACGACGACGGGACCATCGGCAGGTCCTACCTCGGTATAGCCAACATTCAGGAGCCCGGCGTCGATCTGCTTGAGTGAAGGGAAGGATGTGTTCGTTCCCGGCTTGATCGTGGCCACGCTTGCCGCAGGGGTTGGGTTGGATTGCGCGTTGGCCGAACCGATAAATCCGAATTTGGCGGCGGCGAGGCTCATAGCGGCGAGGCCCAAAAAGTGGCGGCGGTCAAAGTCAATACTCTCCGTTATCTCCGTGGGTTTCATGGGTGAATTCCGGTTTGATTGTTGAATAGAAAGTTTGTGCGAAATGCGTCTTTTATTATCAACGATTTAAGAGGCGTAACGCGTAAAAAAGACGAGATCAAGCGGCTGGTCAACGTCGCCAGCCTGCCCCACTGAATATAGGAAATAGAGTTCATTCCCCGCCATCTTTCCCAGTTAATGAATTCGCTCTCGTTACTTTTTCGGAGCCATCCTCATCATGAGCTTTGTCAGCAGAATCTCGACATCTTTTATCGCGAGGCTGGATCCAAGGATTCTCCCCTTTTCCTGGGTTGCGGACTTGCACAAATGGTGAACACTTAACCATTAGGTCAGACGGTCCAACCCGATCGGGCGACGCCCGATAAAGAGAGGCATCATCCATGAAGAAGAGCGCAGCTAAAGCGCCTGTCTCCAAGGCGGACGTAACCGTAACAATACGGACGGAAACTGACAGTCTCGGAGAGGTCAAGGTTCCCGCCGACAAGCTTTGGGGGGCGCAAACCCAACGGTCGCTCGAGCACTTCAGCATCGGGAAGGACCTGATTCCGCGCGAGATGATCGCCGCCTATGCCATCCTGAAAAAAGCCGCGGCCCACGCGAACCAAGCCAGCGGACGTCTTAAGGACGAGCCTTACAAACTGATCGTCCAGGTCTGTGACGAAATTCTGGCCGGCCAGCACCCGGACATGTTTCCGCTCCATGTTTGGATGACCGGCAGCGGCACGCAGTTCAATATGAACGTGAACGAGGTCATCTCGAATCGTTGCTGTCAAATAGCGGGGACCCCACTGGGGAGCAAGAAACCGGTCCATCCCAACGACCACGTCAACATGGCCCAGTCGTCCAACGATTCGTTTCCTTCCGCCATGTATATCGCGGCGGCAGTGAATGTGAGCGAGCGCCTGGTCCCTGCGGTGAATGCCTTGCGCGAGGCCATCGCAGCAAAAGCCACGGAGTGGAAGGACATCGTCAAAATTGGGCGTACCCACATGCAGGACGCCACGCCGCTCACGCTTGGGCAGGAATGGTCCGGCTATGTCGGTGCGCTGGCGGATGGTCTCGACCGGATCGAAGATGCGTTGAAGGGTGTTTATCGTCTCGCGCTCGGCGGCACGGCCGTGGGTACCGGCATCAACTCCGCGCCGGGGTTTGCCGAGGCGGCTGCGGCGGAGATCGCCAAACTCACGGGACTGCCTTTCGTCACCGCGCCCAACAAGTTTACCGTGCAGGGGGCCCATGATGCCTTGGTACAGCTCTCCGGAACATTGCGTACGCTGGCCGTCTCTCTTTACAAAATCGGCAACGATATCCGGCTCATGTCGTGCGGGCCGCGGGCCGGCTTTGCCGAATTGATGATCCCGGAAAACGAACCGGGCTCGTCCATCATGCCCGGCAAGGTGAATCCGACCCAGGCCGAGGCACTGACCATGATCGCTGCGCAGGTCATGGCAAACGACGTGGCGGTCGGCTTCGGCGGTGCCGGCGGTTATCTCGAGATGAACGTCTATAAGCCGCTGATCATTTTCAATCTCACCCATTCCATCACCATCCTGACGGATGGCTGCACGAATTTCCGCAAGTTCCTAGTCGAAGGCACGAAGCCGAACCTGAAGAAGATCGGCGAGTATGTGGACCGCTCGCTGATGCTCGTGACCGCGCTCGCGCCGGTGATTGGCTACGACAAGGCCTCAAAGATCGCTCATTTTGCGATGGACCACGATCTCACGCTGAAAGCTGCCGCGTTGCAACTCGGCTTCGTGACGGAGGCTGAATTCGATCGCGTGGTCGATCCGGCCAAGATGGTCAAACCCTATGTCGCAACCGCCAAATAACCAACCGGACAAACACCATGACAACACCAAATCATCCCGATGTCGTTCTTGTCGGCGCTGGCATCATGAGCGCCACCCTGGCCGTGATCCTGAAGGAACTTGATCCCAGCCTGAAAATAGAAATCCACGAAGTGCTGGGCAGCGAGGCGCAGGAAAGCTCGAACGCCTGGAACAATGCCGGCACCGGCCACGCCGCACTCTGCGAGCTGAATTACACTCCACAGAAAAGCGATGGCAGTGTCGATATTTCCAAGGCACTGGAGGTCAATACCGAGTTTGATCTTTCCCGTCAGCTTTGGGCCTACTTGGTAAAGAAGGGAGCGATCAAAGACCCGCAATCCTTTATTCATTCCGTGCCCCACATGAGCTTTGTGCGCGGGGCGGACAACGTCGCCTTTCTCAAAAAGCGCTTCGAGACGCTCTCCGCCCATCCCTGTTATCACGGAATGGAGTATTCCGAGGACAAAAAGCAGATCGAGAAATGGATTCCTCTCGTGATGGAAGGCCGCGACCCGGGCGAGAAAGTAGCGGCGACACGAATGGTGACCGGTACAGATGTGGATTATGGCGCGCTTACGACGGACCTCCTCAACTCCCTCAAGGGCAAGGATGGATTCTCCATCCACTTTTTCAGCCGTGTGCAGGACCTGCGCCGTAACGGGGAGCTTTGGAGTGTTCGGGTACGGGACGAAAAAAGCGGCCAGCATCGCGATGTCCAAGCCAAATTCGTTTTCATCGGTGCCGGCGGCGGATCGTTGCCCCTCTTGCAAAAATCCGGTATTCCAGAGGGCCGGGGCTATGCGGGGTTTCCGGTAAGCGGAATCTGGCTTCGCTGCGACAATCCTGCGATTGCCTCCCGTCACGACGCCAAGGTGTACGGCAAAGCTTCCGTAGGGTCGCCCCCGATGTCGGTGCCCCATCTCGATACTCGTCATGTTGAAGGAAAAGTTTCCCTGCTTTTTGGCCCTTATGCGGGCTTTTCGACAAAGTTTCTCAAGCATGGGTCGTATCTCGATCTCTTTGGCTCAATTGATCCTGAGAATCTGCTGCCTCTGCTGGCTGTCGGGCGGGATAATGTGGCCCTTACAGAATATCTGATCGGTCAGGTTATCGAGAGCCCGGAAGCGCGGTTCGCCGCCTTGCGCGAATTCTTTCCAAAGGCCAAGCAGGAGGATTGGAAGGTCGAAGTAGCTGGCCAACGCGTGCAGATCATTAAGAAGGACCCGAAACATGGCGGCATCCTGCAATTCGGAACGGAGCTTGTCAGCGCATCCGATCGTTCCATCGTGGCGATGCTGGGCGCTTCGCCCGGTGCCTCCACCGCCGTGTGGATCATGCTGGAGGTCCTGAAGCGCTGCTTCCCAGACAAGGTAAAGGCCGGAGCATGGACCGCCAAAGTGAAGGAAATGATTCCGTCCTACGGTCAGAATCTGGCCGAGAATGCGGCTCTTTGCCAGAAGGTGCGGGCCGAGACGGCAGCCGTATTGAACATCAATAACATCAAATCAAACACACCATGATCCGGGCTTATCATCTCTATACGGGTCCTGACGGGAATTCCCATGTGGTGTGCGGGAGCATCAGCAATAAGGCACTCGTCGATGCGGAATCCATCCTCTTCAAGGAAACGCCCGCGCATTCATCGTTCGATTGGCACGATGCTCCCACCCTTCAATATGTCATTACGTTATCGGGCATCCTCGAATTCACAACGGTAGGCGGTGAGACATTCACGATTCACCCAGGCGAGATTCTGTTGGCCGAGGACAATACGGGCTCAGGCCATAAGTGGCGTCTCATTAATGACGAGCCGTGGAAGCGGGCTTACGTGGTCTTTAAAAAAGGCGCAAATACCCATTTTGTACCGGATCCCACATAAGGCACTCGCTTGAGTGGTGCTGATCCTAACGACGCGGAATCCTGGAAAATTATGGATGCCGTCGATGCTGGGCAACGCCCCTTCGGCATCCGCGCGGAGAAAGAATTGGACCCGGCGGCGGCCCTCGATCTGATATTGACCAGTGCCACGCTTCTGTTCGCGAACGGCCAGACCACGAGAACGATCGTGGCGGAGGTGAAGAAACTTGGCGCCGGGCTGGGCGTTCGAGCCAACGTCTTTGCGCGCTGGGGTGAGTTGACCGTGAGAGTAGATGACGCCGTCGGCTCGCATGACGAAACCATCGCCGTACAGCCCTCCGGGGTGGACATGAACAAGGTCGTCGCAACCATGGACGTGATCGATCAGGCTCATCACGGACGCATGGATGTCGTGGCAGCGAGATCAGCGCTTGGGGCGATAAACCGATTTCCGCCCGTCCCGCTCGCTCGCTTCGCCTTGATGGCGGGAGCCGGAGCGGCGGCGCTGGGCGTGATCTTTGGCGCATCGCACCTGCCAAGTTTGGTTCTGATCGCGCTTAGCGCCGGAGTCGGCGCCTGTCTCCGTCGCTGGCTGGCGGCAAAGAGTAGAAATTTATTCGTACAGCCGTTTTGCGCTGCGTTCCTCGCGGGCATCGTGGGTGCAATCGCCGTCCGCCTACAACTCAGTTCCGTGCTCCGGCTTGTTGCTGTCTGCCCCTGTATGGTGCTGGTTCCCGGGCCGCATCTATTAAATGGTGCTCTCGATCTGGCCCGGGCACGCATCGTCCTGGGAACCGCACGCATCAGCTACGCGAGCCTGGTCATACTCATGATTTGTGCGGGCTTGGTCCTCGGATTGGCATGGGGTGGTGTGAGCCTTCCGGCTTCGGCCTCTTCGCCCACGGTGCCTCTGTGGTACGATGTGCCCGCGGCGGGGGTCGCCGTCGCGGCCTACGGCACGTTCTTCAACATGCCCTGGCGGATGCTGCCGATCCCTATTCTGGTCGGGATGCTGGCGCACGCTTGTCGCTGGGTGGCTATAGCGGTGGCCGGGGCGAGTGCGGAAATCGGAGTGCTGACGGCCTGTTTTGTAGTCGGAACTATCATGACGCCGATTGCCAACCGACTACGGCTGCCTTTTGCCGGGGTCGCATTCGCCTCGGTGGTGTCCCTGATTCCCGGAGTGTTCCTGTTCCGAATGGCTGCAGGGATGGTCGAACTCGTCACGCGCGACCAACAGATACCGCAAGAGCTTTTCGTCCAGGTAGCGGCCGATGGAATGACGGCTCTCCTGATTGTTCTGGCGATGGCTTTCGGCTTGATCCTTCCAAAAATGTGCATCGACCATTTCACGCAATCCCCGCCGCCCGCAACTGACAAATAAAACCGCCATTATTTAATCCAATCCCACCAACCCAAACATCTCAATTAGGAGCGTCATCGACGTCACGGTTATAGATGGGCGTTGGCCTGTGCGGCCCTACGGACTCTCCGTCCGAATACGAGGTGAGGGTCGGAATTGCAGATACTTCTCGATGTTCCTAGGCTTTTATAGAGCTATCCTTGGAGATGCTCAAGCATTCTCACCATGTCCTCGTTGGATACTGTTTGGGACACACCTCCAAAGCGTACGTCTGATCGTGGACACGGCAAAGGTCGTGTCAGTGGGCCGCCCATCAGCGTGCCGACCGCGAAGAAGATCGCGACGGCCAGCGCCCGGATTTGCAGCAGACAGATTTCGTTCACGGTCAGGTGGCCGAATTCGCCGCGCAACACGAAACGAAGAACGTCGCTGTCCATGCGAGCATCTGCGTCTCGGACGGCAGCACCCCGGCGCGAAACAGCCACGCGGTCGCCGCAAGCAGCAACCCCGAAAGGCCGCAGGCGAGGACGATCATCGACTTGCGCCGACCGTGTCAAAGAGTGGCCCGAGCACGAACGGTCCCAGCGCGTTCGCGATGGCAAAGGGGGAAAAAATAAAACGCTCAGCGAAACCCCGGGTACGTGGTATGCGTGTCGGAGATTTCCATCTCTTGTATTTCAAGGGAGCAAATCGCACCAGATCGCGCGAAATAGTTCCTTCCAAAACCGAATTACAAATAGGTGGCGCAGTAAATAACCTATAAAAAAAAACCTTTGCATCGAAACACTTCGCCCTCGCCGGATGAGATCTACAGAAGCGAGCGGCCAATGATCGAGCAGTTCCATTCGATATTTTCTAAGCGTTGTTTTCGGAATCCCATTTTCCAGATAAAGATCGTATAGATCCGGCATTATTTTCAACCGAAACAGTGAGGCGTATTGCGGCCATGAAACCGTGTGCGCCACAGTAAGAATGGGGCGTCCAACATAGCAGCATGGCTTCTCCAGGCGATGCCTTGCGATAAAAACGGCATAGGGCAACGTTGCCTCCAGCGAGGTGAATGGTTCTCGATACTGAAATTCGCCGGACAACGCTTCAATGGCCAGTGACCGTTTCCATATTGAACTATAAAATCCGCTGAAGCATCCAGCCTCAAGTTCCAAAATTTCCTTGGTGCAGGACACGCGGCGATTAGAAAAATCACCTCGTGAACGATGCAGGTGAGGGGACTCGCGCGGGTCTTCGCGAGCGAGATCGGGGGGATGGTCATTGGGAATAAATTGGGTCGTGATGTAAAAATGTTCCTGGTCGCGATGGCCCTCAATGACTGAAATGATTTCAGCCAGGGCGCCGGGGTTGAGATAGTCGTCATCGCCGCAAACCCAGACGTATTCCCCCGTGGCCCGTTTCACCACCAAATCGTACGTGCTAGAATTAAAACCCAAGTTCATAGGACGTCGAATCAACTCAAAGGAACCCAGGTTTCGATACGATTCCAAAAGCGGAATCGTGTCGTCGGTGGAGGCGTTGTCCGCGATAATCAACTCCACCCGGTCCGCAAAAGGAACCATCTGCTCCAGCCAGTATCGAATCGACAACCGTAGGAACTGGGAGCGATTGAAGGTCGGGATGCAGACGGTAAGCAACATGGGTGGAAAATCAGGAAGGATCGAGTGCCGCTTGCAAATGATGCCGTCGTGCGATGTTTAATCCGTGCTCGCTTAGCAGAGCCGGATAAATCTTGCGCATCATGCGAATGCCCAACGGGAGCTGGCTCGAAAACCATGCGCGTAGCGCGTCGCGGGAAATATCCCCACCATCGACTGCCCAAGCCGGGGAGTCCAGGCGAAATCCTGCATCGGCTAGTAATCGCTGGCGGGACCAATTTTTAAAGAAATTTTCAAATCCACCCCTTCGGACCAGATCGTCGCATCGAACGTAAAGTCCCAACAACTCGTCCGGCAAGCCCGTTCGCCTCGACTTCGTTGACGCGAAAATGAGCACGGACGACGGTCCTCCCCCCCGGATACGCCAGCTTTCCACCTTATTGATAAGGCCCGCCACGCTTTCAGAGCAGACCCCATTTAGGATGAGCAGGTAAGGAGCAAGGATCTTTCGCAAGCCGCTATTCAAGGCCGAGCAAGGTTCCCTGTGTTCGCGAAAAGGCGACATATGAACATCGACCTGTGAGACGGGAACATCATGTTCCGGAAGATTGGAGACAAGGATGCTTTCATGGGCGAATTCGGCGGGCCAGCGGAGCAGCCATTTGTCGAATGCCTCGCATTCGTTCAGCGCGTCGCTGGCAAGCAGGATGGAGAAAGAGGGAATCCATGCCTTACCGTGCCAATGATGCATCATCGGTCTTGGATGCTTGGAATATTCCTCGTAATCATGGCTAAAAAATCCCTTGAGCTGATTACGTTGTCCTATGAAGCCCGGCCCACGATCGATAAAGTCGCGGATCATGCGCAAATCGGCACGTCCCGGGAGCGCCCAATAATTTTGCAGCTCAATCAAACTGCCATATAGTTCCTCCCGCAGAAAAATCGAAGGAAAATGCGCCCCATTTCCCGTCTCGTAACAGCCATAGAGAAAAGCGGTGTCAATGATACCCGCAGCTTCCAGCCATTGCAGTGTGCGTAATAAGCCGAGCACGCGTACATAGAGTCCGCTTTCATGGGGTAGACGTTCATTATCCACCGTGTAATCGACCAATGGTTCGTGCACTACCTGGCACACCTGATCGTGAAAAGCGGTGAGTAACGCCGTATTTAATATATAATAAGGTGATGTTTTCAGGAGTAGCGCCGGCTTTACTGCCAGCAGTTTGCCGCGATCAAAAACGTGGGAGGAAATAAGGGCATAAGCCGAAACAAATCCAATTCGCCGAATCAGGTCGATGGTCCGAATGTTCTCGGGGATCGCGGAGTCGATTCGCCCGGGAACCAGGCACTCCCCTTGTGGTGAGATGCAACGAAAATTCAGAAAAAGCTGGCTGACTCCCGGTTGGAGATACGACAGAATGCGCGCCAGCGCACCCTCCCGGATGCGGTCATCGTCCCCCAAAACCCACGCGAATTCTCCCGTGGCTCGCTCGATCGAAAGGACGAAATTGGGTTCGCCACCAAAATTGGAGCTATTACGAAAATACCGAATGAACGGATACCGAGCCGTCCATTTTTCCCCGACTTTTTGCGTGCTGTCGGTCGAGGCATTGTCCGAAATGACAATTTCCACCTTTTCCTCCAGTCCGAGCGCACTGACCTGATCGGCCACCGATCGAAGCAGAACGTCGAGCCTCCCCGACCGATTGTAGGTCGGAATACAAATGGACAGCTTGGGTGAGGACATGTCGCAACATTTCACGGATGATGCTGGAAAAATCCAGATAATTTCTGGTGAATAAATTTCTTGCATCCGGACGATCTTGACAAGTAAGCACGGCGTTTTCGATTTTGTCACTTTTGGTTGCGATAAAATTTGTAACTGCTCCTTGCCGAGCGATCGTCTTAGGACGCGAAATGCAGAGAAGCGGCCGCGTCGCCCCAAGCACAGCATGACGATTTCAAACCCGACTAAAAGTGGCCCACGGGTGCTCGACCTCCACGTTCCCCGATCGGGCGGCAGCAACCTCTGGCATTCTTCCGCGTATGCCCTTTATTGCGGATCGATTCGATTCATATCCTGGATATTTATCATGAAAACCTGATGAGATACCAAACGACCTATAAAACCAAGAGGACGATGGAGGATATTGTCCCGCCGAATCTGGAGCGCTGTTTCATCCATCAGCATACAAGCTTCGGGCTTTGGCGCATGCTCGGAAGCGACTTGACCTATTTCACAATTTTGCGTGATCTTGTCGAACGAGCCATTTCCTATTATTTCAATCGCTGAGCCTTCATTACGATGCCGATACGAACAAGGGAACGTATCGAATGAAACGCCCGCCGAAAGGGGAAGATGTGCCGCTTGATCCTAGGACGCGCTTTCAAAATGATTTAAGCCAGTCGAAGGCGGCGGCGAGAAGGATGAAGTGGAGAAAAGTGAGGGCGAATTTTTCATAACGGGTGGAGACGCGCTTATAGATATTGATTCGTTGGAAGAAGTTTTCGATTTTAGGGTCGCTACCCGAAAGGTAACCCGCGCCGTGCGAAGATTCAGCATGGGTTGCTTCTTCGCTTGAGTCTTGGCGGTCAGGTATTGTAGCGCTTCGGTTCTGTCCCGCGTGCGCAGGCTTTCACGTTTTCCTGTTGAAGTCTCATAGGTGTAGAACACACCGTCTCGGCGGAGGAGATGATAGATTGCTTTCATGACGGTTTTCCTCGTGCTGTGAGAAATTACCGCTCTTCCAACCCAAAACGCGAAATTAGAACCTTCGAGAACGGGGTGCTGGAACGGTATTCGTCGCTGGCGAAGGGCTTTTCTGATCGGCATCCACCACCGGAAGATTTCCCCTTGCGGGCTTTTGATCCTGTACTATCTGTGGTTTAGCGAATAGTGGCGGAGATATTCGTGCCACCTGCTGTTCGGCTCGAACAAACGAGATTTTGCGTTTAGAACAACTCAAGAGCAGCCGTCTAGAAAATCTTTCTCAAAGAAAAGCTCCTTATGAAAATAGCAAAACTTCTGGCTGATCGAATCAAACTTGGACTCGGCCTTGTTCTGGTGGTCATCTTGGCAACGTCTCTGCCTGGATGCGTGGGCTATGTCGACGGAGGTTATGGCGGTTACGACGACGGTGGGTATTACGACGGCGGGCCCGACGTTTATCTTTTCGGCGGCGGTGGGTACGGACGAGGCCGCGATGTTCATGCTTACAGCCAACGCGGAGCTGCGAGCCGCGGGTCGGCGCATGTAGGCGGTTCCCATGGCGGCGGTGGACACGGAGGCCACCGGTAAATCGTGCGGTTCCCTGCGCTCAAACAAACACTGATCAATCTATGAAATTCTCAAAACATCTGACACGTCTGGGACGCCTTGTGACCATCTCGCTGCTGGCGGGATTCTGGTTCCATCTGCCGATGCACCTTCAGGCCGCGACGCCGCCGGGTGGGGAAGAAACGTTCGCCACGCCGAATGACGCGATCACGGCCCTGCGGACGGCCATCGAGACCAACGACCAGGCGGCCTTGACCCGGATTTTTGGACCCCAAGTCCATGAGCTCATGACCGGCGACAAAGTACAGGATGCGAACAACGAGAAGATGTTCGCCGCCAAAATGGAGGAGAGTTGCCAGCCGGTAAATAACGGAGCGAACCAAATCACCCTGATGGTCGGAGCGGATCAGTGGCCGATGCCGATTCCTCTCATAAAAACAGACGATCGTTGGTATTTTGACACCGCCTCGGGCAAGGAGGAAATCATCAATCGGCATGTCGGCCGGGATGAAATCGAGGCCATTAAAGTCTGCCGGGTTTACGTGAAGGCGCAGTGTCGGTACGCCCGCGAGAATCCGGAAGGCGGCAGCGAAACGACCTACGCACAGCACCTCAAGAGCAAGCCCGGGCAGAAGGACGGCCTCTACTGGCCCGTTTCATCGAATGAGCGTAAGAGTCCGTTCGGATCCCTGGTTGCTCAAGCAGAGAGCGAGGGTTATGTCGTGCATGCGCGAGGCACCGGGCGCCATCCCTTCTACGGTTATTATTTCAGGATTCTCACCCAGCAAGGCGACGCGGCACCCGGCGGGGCCGTGGATTACATGAGCAATGGCAGCCTGTCCAAGGGATTTGCGCTGGTCGCTTATCCGGAGACTTGGGACCAGTCCGGTGTCATGACTTTTATCGTCAATCAGGACGGAAAGGTATATCAGAAAAATCTGGGCGAAGACACGCCGCGCATCGTCGGATCGATGAAGGAATACGATCCGGACAGCAGCTGGACGTTGGTGCCGGAAGAGGATTAATAAGCGCAGGTTTTGACGGTGAGTGAGCCTTTTCGCCTGACCGGGGCGAATCGGTCCATTCAACCGTACTCGCCAATATCCAGTTCAGTGGAAAAATGAAAAATCGACTTTCTCTCCTTCCACTCCTAGTGGCCGTCCACGTTCCCCTGCGCGCGCCCAGGCACGAATCTCCCACCCCTATTCGGAGAATCCGCATCCTGACTTTACAGAAGAGCCTTCGACAGCCGGAACAAATCGCCTTTCAGCGCGCGGTAGACGTTTGCCGAAAAAAATTTGCGACAACAGTGCGCGCCGGCCATCCCGGTCACGCCTGCGGCAATGAAGGCATCGTGCAGGATCTGCCAGCCAGTATGGCGAACCATGGGTTGGTCTGGGCGAACCTGGCCCGAGAAGAGCCAGTCGTCCACCTCAACTGGTCCTCTCGTCTGAATCCATTTCGTCAGCGCCGCGGCGGCTTCGGGGTGGATGACAATCGAAGCGCCCGTCCTCTTACCCTTGGTATCTTTTCGGTTCAGGTAAAGGCGCGGCAGGCGCGGCAACCAAGCGTAGCAATCCAGTTCGTCGAAAGGACTTCGAGGCGCATCGACAAAGCGCGTGCGCATTATGCTGATCAGGCGGAGAACATAGGTGCAGGTATTAGCGTATTCCAGTGTTATGGGATTACGCTGCAGCCGCTTGATTGAGTTACGAGAAGTTCACAAATGCTGTGATACGGTAACCTAGGATCGCCAAGTTTGAGTCTTGCGATCGAAAGCGATGTGGCCGATTGACCGCCCCTGCAGGATTACTTCTAATTCGGCGGCCAGTGGCAGATGAGTTCTGACATCACTAAATTCAACTTTGGTCAGCGAATCCGGTTCGGCATCAACGTCGTCCCGGACCCACATTATTGTGTCCCCATGCCGATTCTTGTTGAAGGTCACCGCAACAGTGGAGGCGGTGCCATCCAAAAGGGATGGCGAGCAGAGGCAAATAGTCTTTGGTTCCTCCAGTTCTAACAGTACGCGTGCGGCTATTTGCTGGTTGACCCCTAGCGTCTGCACGAAAGCCTTTACTGCCTCTTCGTCTTGCTTTTGTATCCTGCCATTTAGAAGCTGGATGTTCGGAATGGGCCCGCCCTTAATGTTGCCCTCGCTCGCCTGCTGATTCGCGCGAATGAATGAGTAATTGTAATACGGAAACCCGTATTCATCTAGACTCTCCGAGATCACCGGGACCCCATCGGGCTCGGCAGTCAGAAGCTCCAGCAATTTTCCTTCTGCGGTTAACCAGAAGATAAAATTTTCCACGTTATGAATGGTAGGCATTGTAGTTTGGTAATGCTTAAAAATGCTAAAGTGTTCTTTCGGGAAGCCCGAGGAGACATTGTGGGACGCCCGATACGCCGAAGCAAATAGTCTTTCGTCGTCACTTTGGGACGACAATTGGGTCGGTAATGAACTTCGCCAGTTGATCGATTTTGACCTGCGGAAGCCACTTCTCGATCACCACAACTTTTTTGGCTTTGTGCTGAGCATCCCACCGATTGATCCAAAAGCTCTTTTTCTCCAAGGGCTCGCCCCTCTGGGCGTGCAAAATGACTAGCCGGTTCTCCCTGCCATTACGCAGCCATTGATCCAGCCGAGTGTTGATTCCCTTGTCCGACCACCCGTATCCGCAACAAATCAGTGTGCGATGCTGTTCGAGGACGTCATGGAACTTCCGGAAGAGATCGCCGAAGAGGGCTTGGCCGTAGGCACGTTCTTTGACAATCGTTCCCGTTAGAAACAGCGGTGTCGTCGTTAAGGTCCGGATTAGTTTCCCCTTGCGATTACGGCAACTTTCAAAGTCGTTGTCGATCCGGCAAGCAATATCTTGTTTTGGCTCCCGAACGATGTGCCAATTGATCGAGCCATGGAGCTTGAACAGATCGACCTTTGCTTGGGCAGTATTCCAATCCCAACTGAACTCCGTCATCCCTCCGTTCGTTTTGCCGAATCCATCGCTGAATTTCACTTTCGCGCTAGCAAGCTCTTCCTCGACGAGTAGGTCATGATTTAGCGTGAAGATGTCTAGATGGCCGACGGCCTTGGCGAGCTCGCTTATCTTTTCGAGGTCTTTCCGTTGGACATTCGCTCGCAGCATCTGCGCCACAACAGACTGAGTCAGATCAGTCGAGTGATCAGCGAGAGTAGCGAAGCGGTTTCCCCATTCATCGGGATAGCGATTGTAAAGATAGGCAGACATAAGGCGGACAGCTTCGATTGAGCCTTCCAACATGGGGTTAGTGATTTCGGCTGTCTCGTCTTCAAACAGTTGCCTCGCCGCCGAGAACAAATCCTCATAGTTCGGTTCTCGTTTTTCTTTGGCTAGGAGATGGTCTCTAATCTGCCAAAAAATGATCTTTAAGAAATCCTGAGCCTGGTCAGCCAAGGCGTCCCCAGGATCGCATACTGTGTTCGTGCGTCGTTTCCCGTAGGTGCGATTTGTTTCTCGCGTCCACTGTTTTTCCAATAAATCTTTTGTGATCTCGTCAACGCGGGGTGCGCCGGACGCGAGTGAAATTCCCGACCCTAAAAAAAGAGCGGCGGATTTTGCTTTCATTCAGCATTGTGTAGCCGCCGGTGTCCTTCATTGCACGATCGGAGATGCGCTTGTAACCCGAGAAAAAGAGGTCACTTTAAATAAATTGGCGAGCAGGCGCGCTCAAACATGGTGGAGAAATGCGCGTAATCGAGACTATACTTTCGTTCCGATTAGATGAATATTCTTGGCTTATCGCGCGGACGCTTTCCGATCTTTCTCCTGCAGCACCTTCGCAAACAGGCCGAAACCGTCGTCAAAGAGGCGCATCAGTCGGCCGCCACAGTGGTGGGAAGCAAAGAACCCGCGTACGTCGCGCATCTTTGCCATAACATGCCAAGACTTGCAGCTCGATGGTCCTATATGCTTCGGAGAGCACGTCCTGGATTAACGCTCGATCTCAACAGCGTTTTCACGCATTCAGTGCCACATGTTAGAAATAGGATTACGGGTAAAACGTGTGAATTGGCCGATTTGCTAGTGGTGGTAATCGACCGGCGGATGACGCCTCACCGGGGTAACGCAACTCTGATACAAGCGAAGCTCAATGCAGCGCCCCTTTTATCTCTAAAACCAAAGGAAATGGTTCAGCTTGAGCTTCTTAAAAATCGTCCCCCTTTTGACATCGTGAGCCCTCGAGTGGTGACGCCGGCTCCGTTCAACATCGCAGCGGTCGACCCCTCAGCTACTTGTTACGGTGGAGGCTTTCTGCGGGCAGCAGGAAGCCCGGGTTGGTTCAGCGCAGCATCGAGCGGTGTGGCATCACCTTGGCTTGCTGGCCTTCCGAGACCCCGGAGCTTCGCGAGCCCAAATTTAATCAATATGCCCAGCCTCCTCAGTTTTGCGCTCACCGGGCTGTTGGCGGGAACATGGGGAGATCACTTTATCTATGATCCGACCGGAAAATGGTGGTTGCTGAAAGACGACTGGTCAAAGCTCGTGAACTACCTACTTCGCGCGGCCGGAACCAGCAGCCACATGAAGAGAGCGTCGGGTGGCAGAACAGAATCCCGCTGGAACGGCACGGCGATGCACCTTCAAACCCCGGTCGATGGTCGAATCCATCACATTTTCACATTTACTCCCAAGGATGAAGAGTCGGAACTTCTGGCCAGGCTGAAAATTGTCGCCCCCACTGGCTCGGGCGGAGACGGTGGAAATATTTTTGAGATTGGAAGCATCGATGGCGATTCATCGGGGGGCCCGCCTAGCGTAGTTGAGTTCGGCATCACCGGCGAGCGAGCGGGCGATGATTGGGAAGCTGACAATTCATTGTTGCCTCCGGAATTCTCAGCCTGAGTCCTAAAGGCTTCAGGTCCATCATGAGAAAGGAGAAACCTTTGAAGGCGAGATGTTTGAGCAGCTTGGAAAAGAATATCGCGAAGTTTCGCGCGTTTGAACTGATTCTTGTGCTGTTTCGCATCGAGCGATTACGCCGTTCCGTGATCGAATCAATTCGCGCCGCGGACAGGCTTGATGTGAGACTGTCCGGAAGCAAGGTGAAGATGATCAGGCTGCCTTCGGATGCGAAGCGGGTATTCGACCGGGCGCTCTCCATTCTGGTGACTGACGGGATATTCTCCATGTCGGACAAAATCGAAATCATCGCGCTCGTCGACTACCGAAACAAAATTGCGCATCGGGTGGAGAGCTTGCTGCACGATGTAGGAGCGGCGCGCATAGACGCGGGACTTCGAGACAAGTATCAGTACCGGTACGACGCGCTGCCGCGAATCGAACATTTCCAGGGCAAATTCGACCAAGCAAAGGCGTACGTGCGAGTGTTAAGTATCGAGAATTTCGGATTTTTCTCGGTAGAGGATATGTTCCTCGCTGAGCTCGAGAAGCTCAGGAAGAGAATTGATGTCCAATGGACAAAGCAAAGGAAGCTCGCCCAAGCAGGTCACGAAAGCTCTCGCGGCTCCGAGTCTCGAAGGCAGTAGGGGCGCTAAAAAAAAGATCTACAAATCGAAGGCCGGCACGACCTCCTGCTGCCAAATCTCGATGGCAGAGCGACGATAGTGTGAAGAGGACATAATTTCCTCCAATGGCTCGTTAGGCATGGCCGGGCTGGTTGGACAATATCGCAAATGCAAAGCTCCAATCGTGAGCGAGAGAGCGGGAAAGTTCTCGTTGAAACCTGACAAATTTGGAATCAATTCGTTGTGGAGATTTGAATCTTGAACGCCTTCCGATTCAAGCAACTTGCGTTTCTGGACGAGTGGAGAGATCAAGTCGTCAACGGTAGGCGTGATGACGCTTGCCTCAGTTTCTACGACCAAGGAGTCAGGTATGAAAGGTCGGATCGGGGAGTTTCCCCAGTTCTGCAAGGCGATCGTCGCGTCAACGATTTGGAATGGCGGCGCTACCACCCAGACGTGCCCTACTTCGGATTGGTCAGAGTCAGGAAAATCAACGGCAAATAGATCTTTACGTAACCTATTGGCTGGCACCTCCAAGATTGTTGAACCCGCTAGTCCAAAGCTCCACACGCTCAGGCGGCTTGGCATGTGCGTCAGCGCAGTCGATGCGCCGATGCAAGCACCTTCGAGGGAATCGGCCTGGAAGGCGCGAGCGAGAATCCTGGTCAATTTTGGAACGACGGTGCGGACGTGCTGGTCATAATTTTTGTCTCGTGGGCGAAGCATGACCCACCGCAAATAGTTTTTTATAAAATCGTGATCGCCTTCTTCCCCCTCTGGAAGGCGGCTTGATCGAAATAACCAAACTGACGGGTATCGATTCCCTTTCGGCGCAAATGTTTGTTCAGAGAATGGAATTGTCCCGGTTGGCGGCTAGAGAATGGCATGTTCAGAAGCAGGCTACTGAGCTTAGGCCACTTGAGCCCATTAAACGTTAACAGCATCCGTTGCGTATATTGCATTTGGTTGAACTCGCAGCCATCTGGATTATGCACCGTCTCAACCCAAAACGTCGCCGTTACATCGGTCGCAGCCATTCGGTCCCTCCGGGGCTTGCCGCTGAGAAATGGTCTCTGAACGCCGTCAGCGCAGGGGATTGTTCGATGTGTCCTAGTGAGAGCTGTTCCATTTACCAAACCTTGCGAGCGCAGAGAAGGCGCAACCTTGGCGACGGATGCCGGTGGGGATGCGAAATTTCAGCATTCCTACAATGTCCCTTTTCTGCCAAGGGGATCTACAGAGAGGTGATCAAGAGTTAAGGGCTTATGTCTGCAAGATCGCCCGATCGATCTCCTCCTGTCGAAACGACAGATAAGCCAAGGTCGTCAAAGGACTCGTGTGCCTGAGAGCCTTCGACAGCCGGAATAGGTCGCCTTTCAAAGCGCGGTAGACGTTCGAGCTGAAAAATTTCCGACAACAGTGCGATCCCGCCATTCCAGTCACGCCGGCGGCAATGAAGGCATCGTGCAGGATCTGCCAGCCCGTATGCCGGATCATGGGCTGATCCGGTCGAACCTGCCCCGGAAACAGCCAATTATCCGGTTGAACGGGTCCTCTTTCCTGGATCCATTTCGTCAGCGCCGCGGCGGCTTCGGGATGAATAACAATCGAAGCGCCTGTCCGCTTGCCCTTGGTATCTTTTCGGTTCAGGTACAGGCGAGGCAAAACTGCCGTTCCGTCCCAGGCTTGGTCAACCCGAAGAACCAAGGCTTCCGAGATCCTCAAGCCGGTGCGGACCATCAGGACCAGGAGCGCCCGGTTACGCCAGCGATGGCGGCCACGCAGGTGACGAAGGGCGAGTTTGTATTGGGTGGGGGTAAGACTGGGGCAACCTCTCATAGATGCCGCTGAGATAGGTCCCTCGCGAAACTCCCCACATTTCTAAGAAAGGGGACGGTTTTTCAGAGGTGGACTGGCTCGCCCCAGCGGGCCCGCGCTGTGAACGGCTCTCCCTCTTTATTTACCCAGGAAAAGGCCAATCAGCCACTGCAGCCAAGTGCGTGCGGAATCGTTGTCGTCCCCATCTTGCGGCGCGGATGGCGTCGCGTAATCGATGGCGTCCGTCTCTTCGGCCCCGCCGCTCACCTGCGTGACGTGTCCCTTTTCCACGAGGACGCGCAACTCGGGCAGCTGCGGGTCGTCGCTCTTGTACCGCCAGGTGCGCGGCCAGCCGTTGACGATGTCGGTGCCGAACGCGCTGTGATCGTTCGGATGCCAGGGATCGGTGATGGGCGGCTCATCCTTCACATAGGGCTGCCAGGGCAGCTCGGCCAAATCGCATTCCAGCATGCCGGGCTTGATCAGGCCTTTCGGTGGCGGATAGGCAGGCCGGCTGCCCGCGTTGCCCACGGGATAAGGATGAAAAGCGCCCGGCACACGCCCCGACCGCACCGCCGTCACCATCAAAGGCATGGGTGGATCGAACTTCGACAGATCCATTAGCAAATCCTCGTTGGGCAGAATTTGCGCGATGACGGCCGTGGCGTCGCCCGCCTGTCCTTCGGGATAAAAGGTGTGGTGCGACCAGGTCCCCAGCGCATGGTGCTCCTGCGCGCCCTGGTAAAAACTGATCTTGGTCTTGAAGGCCGTAAACTGCCCGAGATCGTGATCGTATTCCATGTACCAGCCGCCGACCCCGGCGGAACCGCCCGTCGTGCCCAGGAAAATGTACGCCGCGATGGCCGCGAAAACCACGAAGACCCCGGCGAAGAAGACGGCATATTTGAGAAACGTGACCATGGCGGCTATTGCGGACCCGGGGTGTAATTGTCCAGGTCGGCTTGGAACCGGTGATCAGGCAGGTTCGGCTTGATCTCCGCATATTTACCGCCGCTCCAGACGATCAAGTCCAGCGCCGGGTCCTGTTCACGCGCGACATCGTACTGATCGACGGACTCGACCCGATAACCGTCGCACGCGACGATGACATCACCGAGCTTGAGGCCCGACACGGCGAGAGGCTGGTGCTTGCCGGTGATGCGCACTCCCGACACGGGCGGCTGCAAAAACATATCCAGGCTCGCGCGATCCATGCCGGCGGGAAAAAGCTGGGCGACTTCAGCCGCGTACTGCTGGGGGAAATGATCGCGGTGCCTCACGTAGAGCCCGCGGATCGGCGCGGGATAACCGTAACCCTGTTGCAACTGCTCCCCCAAGGTCGCGGCCTTGTCGAGCTCCCCTTTGCGCTCCAGCACCAGCATCTCGACACACATACCGGCGGCGGAACCTGTGCTGTTGGCGCGGTCGGCCAGTTGCTCGGCTTCCTGCTGGTTGCCGTGGTCGAGATCGTATTCGACGAGCGGGTAGACGGCGTCGGAGAAGCCGACTTCATCCACCGCATTCGCCACGCCCGACCGGTCGGCCGCGGCGGCCTCATCCGGGCGGCCCTCATCGCGCAACAAGGTACCCAGCTCAAAGAACTTCTGCGGATTGAACGCGGCATCCCGGCGCAGGATCGGTTCGCGGTCCGCTTCATCCAGGCCGTCCGGCGGATCGAGCTCCAGCCAGCCGAAGGCGCGCGTGTTGTAATCGAGGAACCGCGTTGCGGCCGCCAGGAGTGGCTTGCCTCGCATCTGGTCGGTGGCGAGGTCGTAATTGTCCGGCGCGAGGGCCAGCAGTGCCTTCTCGCGCGCCGTCGGACCGGGATTTTTCCTGAGGGCATTGATCTGCTTATTGGTCGCCTCGTCGATCTCGTTGAACTGGATCGCCTGGTCGCGGATCGGCAGGTCCTGGAGCTTCTGACGCTCCGCATCGGCCTGGGCGAATAGCTGCGTGATCTTCTCGTCCAGCACGGGATCGACGCGAAGCTGGTCCAGGCGGAATCGCACCTGGTACGTCGTCCCGAATGGCACGCCCTCGCTGTAAAATTGCTTGGCCCGCACATAACCGGGCATCGAACCGCTCAACGATGCGGGCATGTCGGCCGGGTCGGTCGAACGGTCATCGTCAGCGGCCTCCTGGGAGGTGAGGCCCTCGCCGATGAACTCGATGGCGCGGTCGGCGCCCGGCACCCCGTGCAACAACGTCACCATGCGCGCGCGAAAGGACTCGGCGTCATCGTGGGATCCAATCATGCGCTCATAAAAATCGTAGCCCGCGTGCGCCGCAACGAAGAGATGCCGCCTTGTGGCGTCCTTGAACGTGCCGAGCCCGATCGCGTGCCAGACCGGCTTGCCCGCGGAATCAGCGTTGACGCCGGGGTTTTCGCGCTCGGCCAACGTCCCCGCGAGATTTTTCCCATCGACCGGCGGTGCGTTCTCGGCGTTAAAGACCTCGTTCAACTCTTGCAACTCAAGGGTGATTTGCGCCTCCGTGTAGCGCCAGCCGTTCTGGACGGTGATGGACGCGGGCGAAGCGAGCACGGCGCGACCCCAGTCAGGCGCCTGCCAGTAGCCTCCGCCCACATTGACGTTCATCGCGCCATTCGCGTCCTCGGTCGGGGGCGTCACGACCTGATCGAGACGACTCACAGCCGGGCCGTCCGATAGATCGTTCGCCAGCGCCTGGAACCAGGCAATGCGCACCACCAGCGGTGATTTCCCCGTCACGTTCGCAATCCGCCAATCCTGCGTGGCCACCGTACGCAGCGCGGTCAGCCACGGACCGGCGGAAGCCGGAAGATCCGTACGCGCGGCAAGCGCGTCCAGATGGGCGGTCGCGTCCAGTTCGCGGCCCGACAAAGTCCGCAGAGCGGCATCGGCCATTAACCCCGGCCACGTTTCCGGCTGGCTGCCGCGCAGCACCTGAGCCAGGGCGAGATGCGCGGCGGCGCGGCCCAGCATCCGTCGCGAATCGCTCCAGCCGCCGGCGTTCTCGCGCAAGGCGAGCGCACAAAGGGCAAAGGCGGCATCCTCGTGCGCGGGCCATGACGCCGGATGCTTTTGAAGATCGTCCGACAAGCGCACATCGGCTTGGGCGAGCTTGTATCCGTTAAGTTCCTGCAGATCGGCCATCACATCGTCCGGGTCGGACCATCCATCACCCGCCGTTCCGGCCAGGGCCTTCTGCGCCAGCGGCGCATAACCGACCGGATCCCACGCAAAAACCGGCTTCAAATCGGCGATGATCTGGCCGCCTGAGGTGCCGTCGATCTCGACATGCACGGCGGATCCGGCGGGATCGACCTGCGCGACCGCATGGAGCGTGGGAAGCGGACCCGTGGAACTCCGGATGGACTCGGCCATCGAGACGATCTCGCGGGCGACGTTGGCGGCAATCCAGTCATCCTCGGTGGGTTGATTCCGCGGGACAGGTTCTGGCGGCGGAGCGGGCTTGGGAGTGTTGGACGCCCGGGCCTCGGCGATGTTCTGCGCGTTGAGCTGCTCCTGCTGCCGCTGGTCTGCCTGGGCGAGACGCGCGTCCATCTCGTCGCGGTGCATCGCGATGTAAAACGGGAACGCGATCTTCGCAGCGACGAAGAGGCCGAACACGATTATCGCGATCACGATAACACCGCCGATGAGGAGTCCGGGACGTTTCATCGCAATACACCAGAAGCTGGATCAGTCTGTCTCTACCATTTTATCGGATAGAGGGTTTTGATCCTTAGCCAAACTGCCTGAGATCGATGCTGGAATAGGGACCTCACTTTTAGGCCGAGCAG
>Ga0182024_10000598_pt1 | contig 93851 bp, 76 predicted proteins | sample P32metaG_FD_120480 | JGI IMG/M metagenome (GOLD analysis project Ga0182024, IMG submission 120480) | Permafrost microbial communities from Stordalen Mire, Sweden - P3-2 metaG (Illumina Assembly) | ecosystem: Environmental > Terrestrial > Soil > Wetlands > Permafrost | place: Sweden: Stordalen... | reverse complement strand
GATGGCTGGAAAAGTGCCGCCGTCTATGGAAAAACTGCGAACGAAAACTGAATACGAGCTTGCAAATGATCCACTTGGCCTTTCTCCGACTGCTGCTGAGAAGATCGTAAACAGGCTCTAAGAGACTGGCCTGTTCAAACCATTTGGGATGAGCTAGCTCTGATCGTCGATGGATTCTGCGCCCAGCTTGTTCCACGTGGAACGCCTCGCGGAAATTGCCCCAATACGGAAACCCGTTCCACGTGGAACACGAACCAGTTCGGGCGCAGATTAGGTGTATAACAACCTCGAATATCCAATTCAAAGGCCCAATTTCTTCGCTCGAAAATCGAGAAGTTTTCCACTGTTCATCCCTTTCCGAGTTCCGCAAACCACCTCTGCGTCGTCCGCCTATAACCACTTTCACCTCAGAAGCTTGACACCACTCCACTGACCGTCGCCCAGGATGCTTTCCACAACTCCGCCCCGTTCTCCACAGCGCAACTCCCTACCCCGGAATCCGCCCAGACCTGTACTCTGGATTGCCATGGGAAAGATTCTCGGTATCGTCAACCAAAAGGGCGGAGTTGGCAAAACGACCACTGCCATTAACCTCGCCGCCTGCCTCTCCATCGAAGGCCTCAAAATTCTCCTCGTCGATTGCGACCCACAGGCCAATGCGTCCTCCGGCCTGGGGTTCCTGCGCGACGACAATCGGCACTCCATTTACGATGTGCTCGTAGGAGACGTTCCGGCGGAGCAGGTCATCCTATCCACTGAGATCGAGCTTCTCTCGCTACTGCCCGGCTCAAAAAACCTAACCGGTGCGAATATTGAACTGGCCGCAGCCGACGACCGTGCGCTTCGCCTGCGCCAAGCACTTGAACCAATTCAGGATAACTACGACCTCGTGATTCTGGACTGTCCGCCCGCACTGGACTTGCTGACCCTGAATGTCTTGTCTGCCGCGAGCACCCTCATCGTTCCCATGCAGGCCGAGTACTTCGCCCTGGAGGGCATCTCCGAGCTGATCTCCAATCTGGAACGGGTGCGTGCCGCCTTCAACCCCTCCGTCATGATTGAGGGCGTTCTGCTCACCATGTACGACGATCGAACCAATCTGGCGCAACAGGTGAGCGACACTCTCCGGGAGTATTTCAACGATCTGCTCTACAAAACCGTGATTCCGCGCAACGTCAAGCTGGCGGAGGCGCCGAGCCATGGCAAACCCGTGGCCCTCTATGACCCGCGGTCGAAGGGGACCGAGGCTTATTTTGAACTGACCGGGGAGTTTCTTGCGCGTAATGGAATCGAAAGCCCGCGCAGCGCCAAGCGCAAAGCCGCGGCGTCCGTCAGGCCGAATGAAGCTGCGGCCAAGAAAGTCCGATTCTGGCCATACACCTGACCGCTAGCCATTGAGCGCGCCAGCGGGGGCCAAGATCGCTGTACCCATAGCCGCAACAATACAAATTTGAAGAGCCCGGCGCGTTTTGCCGGGATAGAGGACTTTGAAACATGACCATCGCCGCCGTCTCCGCTGTCGACCCCAAACGCCGCGCCCTGGGTAAGGGCCTGGATTCTCTTCTCCCGCGGGTGCAAACTCCCGCCGCCATCTCCGCTCCCGAGGCCGAAGGCGGCAAGCCTCGCGAGATTCCACTCGATCAGATCGATCGCAATCCGTTTCAGACCCGCACACAGGTGAACGAGGATCAGTTGACTGAGCTGGCCGCCTCCATCACTGCCAATGGCGTAGTTCAGCCGATCCTGGTGCGGCCGCTCGCCAACGGCCGCTTCCAGCTCATCGCCGGGGAACGCCGCTGGCGCGCCTCGCAGCTTGCCGGCAAGGCCACCATCCCGGCCATCCTCCGCCAGGTCTCCGACGAGCAGGCGATGGAAATCACCATCGTCGAGAACCTCCAGCGCGCCGACCTCAACCCCATGGAGCAGGCTCGCGCCTTTGACCGGCTCTCCCGCGAGTTCCACATGACGCAGGAGCAGATGGCTGTGCGCACCGGCAAGGATCGTGCCTCTGTGGCTAACTTCCTGCGCCTGTTGCGCTTGCCGGCTACGGTGCAAGCTCGCGTCGAAGGCGGTGAACTCAGCTTCGGCCACGCACGCACCCTACTTGCTTTTGAGCACGCCGAGGAGATCGAGAAGGCCGCGAAGCGAGTCGTCGATCTTTCGCTTTCTGTTCGCCAAACAGAGACCTACGTCCAGGGCCTATTGCACCCCGAGCGCGCTGCCAAGAAGGATGCCAAGCCCGAGCCTGCCGTCGACCCCAACGTCCGAGAAGTCCAGCAGCGCCTCCAACGCGCCTTGGGCTTGAAGGTTCACATCGAAGACCACAACGGCCACGGCAAAGTCATCATCGACTATGCCCGCCTGGAAGACTTCGACGCTCTGCTCGAGACCCTGGCTGGAGAATAAAATAGCCGAACATGATTTCCTTTGTGCGCTTGAATTCTAAGGAATCGTGACGAGTATATTTAAACTGCCTGGAGAATTTTACAAAAAAGCGTACTACAGATGGCAAGCCTGGTCTGAAATATTAACGTCGAGTTTCAAGCCCGTTCGCTCGGCAAGAACGGCGGCGGCGGCGTCCCTGACTGCGGGAGCGATTTCTCGTGGGGCGTAGATATAACTCCGCCACTTGTTATGAGCGTAGGCATCTGTCCATTGTTCCAAGGGGAAGTACTCCGCTATCCTTTGGACCTCAGACTTGTTAGAGGTCTGAATCAAAGCATCTCCAGTCTTTATCTTCGGAATTCCAGGAACACTAAGTCGAATATCATGCCTCCCGCATCTGGCGCGTTGCTCCGGTGGGAGGCATTTGTGTATCTCCTCCTCGACCCCTGCAAGAACGTTGGGCTGCTCATTCAAATCGATCAGTGGCTGGCGACCCTCGTTCCAGTTCTTGACAGTTCGGCGTGATACCTCTAGGCACCGGACAAATAAGTCACGATTGCGGAAACGTTCCAACATTCCCCGAACGTAATCGTCGCCAAAGCCATTGGGCTGCCAGAAAAACTCGTCGTCAGTCGTGAACAGATACTCAACCGGATCCGCGAATGAAATAGACCTATTGCGGACCGGTACTGCGGCCTGTTTGGGGTTTTCAATAATATGTCCCACCAAGGAGCGAAGCATCGCGTCTAAACACTTGACCTTCTGGTGCTGATAGACGGACCCGGTCAGGGTCATCTTGCTGAATAGAATCTGCTCGAGTGGAACATAGTTTCTAAGCACAAGGACCCTGAAGCCGTGGTACTTCGCCGTAGAGATCATGCTCATGAACCTGGGTACATCCACGGTTAATGCCAAGCCACAGTAATAGCTGTCCCTCGCAATGTAGTCGAGCTTGTCAGCGTCATATGCGCTACTGATGATGTTGGCCAGATACCATCTATCCGGGTCATCGTGTTTTCCAAGAATCAGTTTTGAAATCACGTCCAAATCTAGCTCAGCATGACATCCTTGGACCACATTATCTTCAAACCACCGGCGAAATCTTGAAGAGGTAACTATGAGATAAGAAAGAATCTCTCCTGGGTTGTTTTTGACGTATGCTGGATCCTTTTTAAAATCCCTCAAGTCCGAGAGTTGCTCGTAAATCTGTTCAGAAGCGTGGGAGCAAAGGCCATGACCTACGTCGTGAAGGAGAGCAGCCATCCGCAAATGCGCTAAATCACCCTTTGTGCGGCTACAATCGGCGCTAAGTTGCGTTCCTTCGACCAAGGATCTGTCTAGAACGGCATTGAAGCAACGTTCCGCGATCGTCGCGACGCCAAGCGAGTGCTCAAAGCGCGTGTGTGTAGCTGATGGAAATACGTAATAGACAAGCCCAGTCTGCTTGATCCTCCTGAGCCGCTGCATCACAGGGCAGTCTATGACTGCGACCTCGTGCCGGGCAATGAGAAGATTCCCCAAGAGTGCATCGTTGAAGACCTTGGGGCCTTTGGGCAGAATTGGCTTGTACCCGTCGAAGAGCCATTCCACAAAAGTGTTGACACGTTCCGCTAGCGTGGGTCGAGCAGCCGTAGAGTCCATTCTGTCTTCTGCCCACCCCAGGGGCTACACCGTGGCGACCCGTTCAAGGAACTTGGACGCCACTTCACTCAGCTGCCCCTTTTCGGACTCACTGAGATTGTGCTCCAGAATCTCAGTGAAGAATCGATCTGCCGCCGGTCGCACGAACACAACTTCATAATCTGGGTTCTCGCGTCCTATCAAACCCGACAACTGAAGCCTCGATACGGACTCATTGAGGGCGGGGCTGTAAGGTTCCGGGCCGCCGGCAGAAAAAACGAATGCGTCGAGGATCGGATACCTGTCGCTCTCCCTCAAATCGCGGAAGATTTCCTGCAACTGGAAGTCGTGGCTTCTAAAGGCGAGCCTCGTGTGACCAGAGCCCTTCTTGGCGAGCTCCTTTTCCGCCAGTACGAGTACTGCACTCAAAATGTGGTCGGGGAGAATGGCGGACTGGGTTACTGTCATGGTGACCCCTCCTTCTTGGAGATCTCGCGCCGGCTCAAAATGCGGACCTGAGGATTATCAGCCAACGAGCATCTGCTGGCAAGCCCGATTTTTTGCACAACCTGCAGCAATCGCGTTTCCGATACAACATGTTGTGGTGCCCTGCTGGTTCTCCGTAAATATAGTGCCGGTAATACCCGGTAGTTGTCAAGAACATTTTAGAAGAACTATCATATATATGTGGATGATAGTGACTTATGTCAAGCGGTAAAGTCCGGTAGTGAACCCAATGGAATGCACGATCCTGAAAGTAGACGAAGATTACCGCATACTCCTTCCGCAGTCTTTGCTGAAGCGCGCAGGCTGGACGGTAGGGGAGGAGCCCCTAAAGGGATGGCTGCTGGTAGGGGGTCTCGGAAAATTTCGATTGCTGTCGTCAGCCGCATTTGAGCGTGACCCCGGTTGTCGATCCCTCTTAGCCACAATTGCGGAGATCGGCCAGCCCACCGGCAGTTTGATTGAGTTCCGCGATGAAGCGTCCGTGGTCTTGGGTCTGCGGCTAGAGCCAGTTGAGATCACTCCGCGCGGCCCTGGATGGCGGCTGACCTTGCCACGGGCACTGGCAGCGATTATGCAAATCCGCTCGAAAGAAAGCTCCGTTGCTCTGCTGCTTCTTCAGGAACAAATCGAAATTTGGACATTGGAGACGCTAAGGGCGTCCATGACTGTTCCGCTAAGCGAATTCATTTGAATCACATCATAATTACCCCTCTGATCCTTTCCTTATGGCTAGAGACGCGAAAGCGGGATGCAGTCAAGGTGATCGAACGAAAAGATACGGCCTCCCCAACTGCCATAATCTCAATATGCTGGTTCTTGCCTCAGCTTCGCCACGCCGCTACGAACTTCTCACCCAGGCCGGGTTTTCGTTTCAGGTCCACGCCGCGCACATCCCGGAAGACCCCTACCCTAACGAAGACCCAATCGCTTACGTCACCCGGCTGGCCCGTGAAAAGGCACAGGCCATCTTGGATCAGATCTCAATGCCTAAGGGAAGCCAGCCGGAAACGGTCGCTCTTCTCGCCGGCGAAAAGCTCGTGGTCCTGGGCGCCGACACCACGGTTACTCTCGACAACCACATTCTCGGCAAACCCGAAGACGCAGCCGATGCCGCTCGCATGTTACGCCTGCTCAGTGGCCGCACTCATCGAGTTATCACCGGCGTCGCCGTTGTTACTGCGGAATCAACAGAGGTAGCAGCCGAAGTGACAGCTGTCCGCTTTCTAACTCTCAGCGACGAGGAGATAGCCGCTTACATTGTCACCGGCGAACCGATGGACAAGGCCGGCGCCTACGCCATCCAGGGCCGCGCTGCCCGCTGGATTCCTCGCATTGAAGGCGACTACTTCAATGTAGTCGGTTTGCCCATTGCGCTAGTCTCCACGATGCTCGAAAGCGCTGGCTTCTAGGTGCTAGCTCCGAGTTTCTAACTCCAAACCGCTAAACCCACCCTAGCCGCAAAAACAAAAACGCGGCGAGGGTGGGGCACCCAGTTTTGTATTAGTCGTCACGGGCCAGATCAACTTTAGCCAAAAGTTAGTAGCTAAAAGCTAGTGACTATCTTATCTCCCTTGTAAGTCACGGTCGCGTCCGCCGAACTTTCGCCAATCGCCACGCCATGGTCTTTATCTACCAGCACCACCCGGAAAGTCCGCTCCGCCAGCATTCCTGGGAAGGTGCCCTGCCGCGCGCCCAGCGTCAGTGTTTTGGCGCCATCGTCCCAATGCATCGCGATGGTCGCGTGTACGCCTTTTTCATACCGGTAACTGTCGTTTTCATCTTCATACAGCGTGAAATCCCCATCCGCGCCGGAATAAATCCGCAGCTCGATCGGATCGGAGGGTTTTTCGGTCGCCCACTCCATTGACGGCCCCATGGGAACGATGGACCCAGCCCGCACAAACAGCGGCAGCTTGCTCAACGGCGCGTCCGCCTCTATGCGCTTTCCACCGTCTTGCTTTTCGCCAGTCCAGAAGTCGTACCACGTGGCCTGCGGCAGATAAACCGTTCGGCTGGTCGCGCCCTGCGTAGTCACCGGGCTCACCAGGATCGCCGGCCCAAAGAGGTATTCGTCGCCAGTATTCTGCGCCTCCACATCGTTGCGCCAGTCCATGACCAACGGCCGCATCAGTGTTCCGTGCTGGCTCGTCACTTGCCACGCTTCCGAGTAAATGTAAGGCATCAGCCGGTAGCGCAGCGTGTCGTAGTCCACCAGAATCTTCTGCGCGTCCGGCCCATACGACCAAAGCTCGTTCTCATCTGGATTGCGCGTCCCATGCACCCTGAAGATCGGCGAGAAAGCTCCGAACTGAAACCACCGCACAAACAATTCGCGGAACTGCGGGTCGTCGAGGTTTCCCCCAGAGATGAATCCGCCGATGTCTGTTGTCCAATACGGCATTCCCGAGATTGCGTAGTTCAATCCCGCTGGAATCTGCCGCTGAAATGTCACCCAATCACTGAGCACATCGCCCGACCAGGCCGTCACGCCAAATCGTTGGGACCCCGCATACGCCGACCGCGACAAGATGAAGACCCGCTTCTCCTGCGAAGCCGACTGCTGCCCGACGGACACGCCCCCCGCGTGAAACAACGGATACACATTCGCGTAGCGCGCTCCCGAGCCAATGGACAGCTTGTTTGTGACCAATATGTTGTCTTCTCTTCCCTCGGTCTCCGGCTCATCGGTATCGAGCCACCACGCATCCACACCTTTTTGAAAGAGCGCCGTGTTTGCATTCGCCCAATACTGCTTCCGCGCCTCGGAATTGGTCGCGTCATAGAGCGCCTGACCTACCGGATGAAAACTTGGCTGCGCCATCTTCGCGATGAACCAGCCCTTCTTGTCGAACTCGTCGTAGACCGCGCTCCCGGGCCTGAAGTACGGCCAGATCGAAACCATGAGGTGGAAATGCTCCTCGTGCAGCTTGTCGATCATCCCCTGGGGGTCGGGATAATTCGGGTTCCATTTCATCTCGCCCATCGTGACCCACCAGAACCAGTCCTGGACGATGTTGTCGACAGGAATATGCAGCGCGCGGTATCTTGCCGCCACAGTCTCCAGCTCCTGTTGCGACTGGTATTTGTTTTTGCACTGCCAGAAACCGTACGCCCACCGCCCAAACAGCGGAACCTCGCCGGTCAGCTCACGATAGCGCCGGATAATGTGGTCCGGCTCCGGCCCGTAAAAAAAGTAGTAATCCACGCGGTCGGCAACCTCAGCGCTCAGGTAGAGCGCGTGGATAAACCGGTTGTTCATACGGCTCCGCGAAGGGTTGTTCCAGAAGATCCCGTAGCCGTTGGTCGAAACGAGCAGAGGAATGGCAATGTTGGTGTTTTCCTGGGAAAGATCGACCGTCTCGCCGCGATAATTCCATACTCCCGCCTGGTGCTGCCCCAGTCCATACAGCCCCTCATGCGAGCCATAAATAGGGAAGAACACCTCCGCATGAAATGTCTTTTCCCCGTTGACTTCGACTGGCTTCAGCGACCTGTATCCATCTGTTGTCAGCAGCTTACCGTCGGCACCCGGCCCACTCGATCCCGGTCCGGTTGCGCCAGCCCCGGTCATTCCACTCTTGTCGTAATAGTGAATCGCCCCGCTCTCGCGTTCAATCACAACGTTAAGCTTTGCGGTCGAAAGCGTCACCGTCTTTTCGTCCGAACCGACCTCGAAGGCCGCCGCAGGCCAATTCTGCTTGACGATTACGTGGTCCGATGGGCGCACATTGCCAATTGCGCCAAGCGGCGAATAGATCACGTGCAGCACGTCCTCCGCCTTCACTTCCAGCCGCAGCACCCCGTCCTTCTGGCGCACCTCGAGCCCGTCTGCCTGCTTCTCAAGACTCACCACTGGATTCGGTGTATTCCACTGCCCGTGCGCTGCAAGCCCTGCCATGCCCACCCAAGTCAAAATTCCCAGGAACCCAAACCGCCTCATCGCCGAAATCCTCTCTCCAACTGCGTTACCAGCCCGCACCAGTCTACGCTCACCGGGCCCGGTCGAGCATTCGCCGGCGCATCGGAATCCATGCGTGCCACTCTCCGCCAATCCGTTGTCAAAGCTCTATCCTTGGCATCGAGATAACGGGCTTTGCCGCGGCGATCTTTGCCAGCCGACTGAACTGGGGTGTTGAAAAACACATTTCCGATTACTACTTCGCGCTGTACACTTGCCCTTGTCCTCACTTAAAGGAAAGAATCATGCGAATTCCCGTCGTCTTGCGCGCTGCGCTACTGTTTTTCACCGTCGCGTCGCCGGCTGCTTTGCTCGCCCAGTTCCAGCAGCCTACCGACGAAGAACTCAAGATGACTGCCGACCCCAAGGCTCCCGGAGCCGCCGCGGTCTACCTTAACGTCGTCGAATCCACTGACGACACGCTGCACGTCCACAGCTTTTATGCGCGCATCAAGGTGCTCGCCGAGAAGGGCAAGGAGCTCGCTACCATCGAGATCCCCTATGACCGCAGCGACTACAAGGTTCAGAACATCAAAGCGCGGACTATCCACTCGGACAGAACCGTCATTCCACTCACGGGCAAACCTGACGACTTGCTAGTAGCTAAATCCGGGGATCTGCAGTTCAACCGCAAGGTGTTTACTCTACCCAGCGCTGAGGTTGGCAGCATCCTCGAATATGAGTTTGACCTCGGCTACGTCGACGATCAGGTTTCCTCCCCATTCTGGGAGATTCAACGGCCCTATTTCGTCCACAAGGCGCACTATGGCTTCACACCCTCCCCGGAGTTTCTGCACGGAACACGAAACAAGGACTACGTCTCGGTACAGGATGAACATGGAGAAGAGGCCCATAACCTCCTCTGGAATGGGATCCTACCTCCAGGGGGAGCGGTTAAGACCGATGCGGTCGGCCATTACAGTATCGATCTAACCGACATCCCTCCCGTCCCGGACGAAGACTGGATGCCGCCCATCGATAGCTTTCTCTATAAGGTGTTTTTTTACTATAAAAGCGCCTTTTCTAGCCAGGAATTCTGGGTGGCAGAAACCAAACGCTGGTCAAAGGAAGTGGATCACTTCGCCGAGCCCTCCCAATCCATCCACGAGGCGGTCTCGGGCCTGATCGCTCCCGGAGACAGCGATCTGGATAAAGCCAAGAAGCTCTATAAAGCCGTGCAGGCCCTCGATAACACAGACTATTCCCGTACCAAAGGAAAGGCTGAACTCAAACAACTTGGCTTGCGCGTCGCCAAGCGCGCCGAGGATACCTGGTCTCAAAAGAGCGGCTCCAGCCGGGACATCGCCCTGCTCTACCTGGCCCTGCTTCGTGCCGCTGGGCTGACTGCCTATGACATGAGGGTTGTAGATCGTCAAAGGGGCGCTTTTTCTCCCGACTACCTCAAGTTCGGACAGCTCACTGACGACATCGTCATTGTCACTATCGATGGCAAAGAGACGTTCCTCGACCCCGGCGAGAAAATGTGCCCATTCGGAACGATGAGCTGGAGGCATTACGGTGCCGCCGGCGCCCGGCAGAGTCCCGACGGCCGCTACGCCGCCATTTCCCCACTCCAGGAATTCAAACCGAATAACGTCATCCGCACCGGGGAACTGACCCTTGACGGCCACGGCGCAATTACCGGTAGCCTCCACTTCTGGATTAACGGCCAGGAGGCCCTGCGTTGGCGCCAGTTAGCCCTCGAGAACGATCTGGATGAGGTCATGAAGCAGTTCGACCGCGAGCTAGAGTCCTTGATTCCCCAAGGTGTCGAAGCGCACATCGATCATTTTGAGGGTCTCGACGACCCCGACGTCAACCTGGTGGCTGTGATGAATGTGCGAGGTTCCCTTGGTGCCGCCACTTCCAAGCGCATCATGCTCCCCGGCTTTTTCGTTGAAACCCATAGCAACCATCCCTTCGTCGACCAGGAAAGGCGTCTGGAACCTGTCGACATGCACTACGGCGAACAGGTGACCGAACAGGTCGTCTATCATCTGCCTCCCGATTTTGTGGTGGAAGGCGCGCCTCAGGACACAAAGATTCCCTGGCCCCAACATGCGCTCCTCTTGACCAAAACGACATCCGCGTCGGGGCAAGTAACTGCTTTTCGCTCATTTACCCGCGCCTTCACCTTCGCCAAGCCAGAGGAATACCCGGATCTGCGCGGCTTCTACCAGAAGGTCGCTGCCGCCGACCAACAACAACTCATCCTCAGCGCAACTACGCCTGCGAAAGGCAACTGATGACAAACTTACTCGGTGTTCTTCCCCCATTCGCGAGAAACAGAGTTGGCCGGGTTCACCCCTGGGCCGGCGCTGCGCTCCTACTTTTCATTGCGGTATCGCCGGCCGTCCTGCTCGCCCAGTTCCAGCAGCCCACCGACGAAGAACTCAAGATGACAGCCGACCCCAAGGCGCCGGGCGCTGCCGCCGTCTACCTCAATGTCGAGGAGATCGCCAACGATCCGCTGCATTATGAAACCTTTTACGCGCGCATCAAGGTGCTCACGGAGAAGGGCAAGGAACTGGCCACCGTCGAGGTCCCCTATCTGCAAAGCAACTTCCAGATCACGGATATCAAGGCCCGCACCATCCACGCCGACGGAACCATCATTCCGCTCGTCGGCAAGCCCTCCGACCTATTAATCTCCAAGACGAAAACCAAAACGGGCGAGAACTTCCAGGTCGACAAGAAGGTTTTTACCCTGCCCAGTGTCGAGGTCGGCAGCATCCTCGAGTATCGCTATGAATTGCGCTACGACGACGAACACTTTTCGTCTCCGTCGTGGGAGATTCAGCGGCCCTACTTCGTCCACAAAGCGCATTACCTCTTTACACCGTTCAAGGCATTCTTGCCCGGTGGCCAAAACACCACCGGCTCGTATATGGAGGATGAACATGGACGCGTGATCAACACCCTCATCTGGTGGCCAAGGCTTCCCACTGGCGTGAGCGTAAAGACCGACATCGCCGGGCACTATAGCGTTGATATCGCGGACGTCCCGCCCAGCCCAGACGAAGAATGGATGCCGCCGATCCAGAGCCTTCTTTACAAAGTGATCTTCTATTACAAAAGTGCCAGCGACGCCAAGGACTTTTGGGTCACCGAGGCCAAGCTCTGGTCAAAAGACGTGAATCGCTTCGCCGATCCTTCCAAACCCATCCATGAAGCGGTGGACGGCCTAATCGCTCCCGCCGACAGCGATCTGGACAAGGCGAAGAAACTCTACAAAGCCGTGCAGGCTCTCGAAAACACCGACTATTCCCGTCACAAGAGTGACGCCGAGATGAAACAGCTCAACTTGAAGGCCGCCAAGCGCGCCGAAGACACCTGGACGCAGAAGAGCGGTTCCAGCGAAGATATCGCCCAGCTCTACCTGGCGATGCTGCGTGCAGCGGGGCTCACCGCCTACGCATTCAAGGTGGTGGCTCGCAACCAGGGTGTCTTCGACATCACCTACCTCACGCTCGACCAGCTCGACGATACGATCATCGTTCTGAATACTGGCGGCAAGGAAGTTTTCCTCGACCCTGGCGAAAAGATGTGCCCGTTCCAGACGGTGAATTGGAGACACTCCGACGCCGGCGGCATCCGCCAATCCGAGAAAGGGCCGGCCGCCGACATGTCTCCTGTCCAGGCCTATCCTGAAAACAAGACTCTTCGCATCGCGGACGTCGCCCTCGACAGCCACGGAGCTGTCACGGCCAACTTCCGCGTCGTCATGACCGGCCAGGAAGCGCTGCGTTGGCGTCAGGCAGCCCTCAGAAACGACGAGGACGAAGTCAAGAAGCAGTTCGACCGTTGGCTGGAATCCATGGTCCCCGAGGGTATCGAGGCTCATGTCGATCATTTCCTGGCCCTCGACGATCCCGACAGCAATCTGATCGCTGAGGTCAAAGCGCAAGGCAACCTCGGCACTGCAACCTCCAAACGCCTCATGCTCCCCGGCTACTTCTTCGAGACCCGCGGCACGCATCCCTTTGTGGCCCAAGACAAGCGGCAAGAGCCAGTCGATATGCAGTACGGAGATGTGGTAACCGACCAAGTCACCTATCATCTGCCGCCCGGTTTCACGGTGGAAGGCGCGCCGCAGGACGCGAAAATCGCGTGGCCGGAACACGCTCTTCTCATCGACAAAGCAGTCCCTGCGCCAGGCCAAATCGTCATTGTCCGATCGCTTGCACACGCCTTCACCCTTGCCAAGCCCGAGGAATACCAGGACCTTCGCGGCTTCTACCAGAAGGTCGCCGCCGCCGACCAGCAGCAACTCATCCTCAGCGCCACCGTGCGTGCGAAAGGCAACTGATGCCCCCGAGAAATAAGAAACCGCCCATGATGATTGAAGCAAAGACCCATGTTCTGCGAGCTGAACGTTTTTTGTTCGTCCTATTATTCCTTCTGCCTGTTGCCATGCCGGCGGCCATTCATGCCCAATTCAAGCAGCCAACGGCCGAAGAACTCAAGATGACTGACGACCCCAAGGCTCCGGGAGCTGCTGCGGTCTACCTCAACATTGAAGAAAGCACCAACGATGAGGTGCATTTTCGCAGTTATTACGCTCGAATCAAAGTGCTCACAGAGAAAGGCAAGGAACTCGCCACGATCGACATTCCCTACTACCGCACCGACTCGAAGATCACCTCTATCCAAGGCCGTACGATCCATTCCGACGGGACGGTGATTCTGCTTATCGTGAAGCCGGAAGACCTGTTGATCGCCAAATCCGGAGAGAATGAGATCAAACATCGGGTCTTCACCCTGCCGAGCGTTGAAGTCGGCAGCATCCTCGAGTATCGTTACGATCTCAATTACGACGACAATATATACTCCTCACCGACCTGGGATGTGCAGCGCAATTTCTTCGTCCACCATGCGCACTATTTTTTCACGCCCTACAAGGGGTTTTTGAGGGGCCTCGATAACATGACCAGCAACCTCCTAGAAGATCAGCATGGGAACCCGATCAACGCGCTCCTCGCGTGGCCGATTCTGCCTCCAGGCGTGAATATCAAGACCGACGCCGTAGGCCACAAGAGTCTCGATGTGACCGATGTTCCAGCCGCTCCCGATGAAGAATGGATGCCGCCCATCGAGAGCATCCTCTATAAGGTGCATTTCTATTACCTGAACGCGAATGGCGCCATGCGCTTCTGGGTCCAGGAATCCAAGCAGTGGTCGAGCGAGGTGAATCACTTCGCAGAGCCCTCCAAGTCAATTCGCGATGCCGTCTCGGGTCTGGTTGCTCCGGACGACAGCAATCTGGAGAAGGCGGCTAAGCTCTACAAAGCCGTGCAGGCTCTCGACAATACAGATTACTCACGCAAGAAAGGGCATGCGGAGCTTAAGCACCTGAAGTTGAAGGAGGCGAAACGCGCCGAGGACACATGGGCCCAGAAGAGCGGATCGAGCGAGGACATCGCACTGTTGTATCTGGCCATGGCGCGCGCCGCGGGGGTCACCGCTTATGCCATGAAAGTGGTCGACCGTAGCCGGGCTGTCTTCGATCCCGCCTACCTCAATATGAACCAGCTCGACGACACGATCATCATTCTCAGCATCGATGCCACCGATCCCAAGGCCGGCGCGAGTGGGGCGAACAGCAAAAACATCCTGGTCGATCCCGGCGAAAAGATGTGCCCGTTCGAAAGACTGAAATGGACACACTCCGACACGCGTGGCATTCGGCAGGCTGCAACAGGCGACGATATCTCCATCACGCCGATCGAGGATTACAACACCAACACACTGCTGCGCGCCGGCAACATCACCATCGATGCGCACGGCGCGGTCACCGGAGTTGTCAAATTCATCATGACTGGCCAGGAAGCGCTTCGCTGGCGGCAGATAGCGCTCAGGAACGATGAGGATGAGGTCAAGAAGCAATTTGAACACGAGCTTGAGTCCATTGTGCCGGATGGTGTTGAAGCGCATATCGACCACTTTGTGGCACTCGACGATCCCGATTCAAACCTGGTCGCCCAGATCAACCTGAATGGCTCGATGGGAACCGCAACTTCCAGGCGTCTCATGCTCCCCGGTTTCTTCTTCGAGACGCGGGGCCACCAACCCTTTGTCGGTCAAGAAAAGCGGCTGGAACCTGTCGACATGCGCTATGGCGAAAAGGTGACCGACCAGATCGTCTATCACCTGCCCGATGGCCTCACCGTGGAGGGAGCGCCGCAGGCCGCCAACAACAGTTGGCCGGGACATGCCGTTTACGCCGTCAAAACAATCCAGGGATCGGGCCAGATCACGATTGTCCGCTCGCTTACCCGCGCATTCACCCAGGCCAAGCCCGAGGAATACCAGGATCTGCGTGGCTTTTATCAGAAGGTAGATGCCGCCGATCAACAACAACTGATTCTCACAGCGTCTCCAGCAGCGAAAGGCAATTGATGAGCACCCCGGCCCGCTTCCGATCCGCACTCGCCAAGTACGGCGTCGCGCGGCTTTACGCCCCGGTCCGCGGGGTTCTCCTGCTCCTCGCCATCGCGGCTCCGTCCCTGACGCTGGCCCAATTCCAGCAGCCCACCGACGAAGAACTCAAGATGACAGCCGACCCCAAAGCGCCCGGTGCCTCTGCTGTTTACCTTTACCACGAAGAAGATTATGATGGCCAGCGTCACTTCAGCAGCTTCTACGAGCGCATCAAGGTGCTCACGGAAAAGGGCAAGGAACTGGCCACAGTCAGCATTCCTTACGAGCACGGCATCGATCGGGTCGCTCAAATCGAGGGCCGCACCATCCACGCAGATGGAACGATCGTTCCCTTGACCGCCAAGCCCTCCGATCTGATGGAATTGAAAACCAAGGGCTTCCAGGAAAATGCTGTCGTCTTCACCCTGCCCAGCGTTGAAGTCGGCAGCATTCTAGAATACCGCCTGAAGCTTCACCGCGACGAAGACTGGACATTCTTGCCGGACTGGGTAATCCAGAAGCCATGCTTCATTCACAACGCGCACTACTCATTCACCCCGGGCGATTTCCTGAGCTTGATGTATGTAATCTACGCAGGTCCCGACGCAAAGTTGATCCACAAAGGGTATACCTTCACCCTCGATATGACCGACGTTCCGGCGGAGCCCGACGACGATTGGATGCCGCCGATGAACACCCTCCGTTGGCGCGTCGAGTTTTTCCGGAGCACCGATGCCGCAACCGGGGATGCTTGGTGGAACGATGCAGGCAAGATTTGGGCTAGTTGGTTCGGGGACTTTACCAAGCCGACGGGAAAAATTAAGGAAGCCGCTGCTGGGATCGTCACGCCGGGCGACTCCGAAGTGCAGAAAGCGGAGAAAATTTACGCCGCCGTCATGAAGCTGGAGAACACTTCGTTTACACGCCAAAAATCGGAAGCCGAGCGCAAGAAGGATAAGCTGAAGGAAATCAAGAAAGCGGAGGATGTCTGGACGCAGCAGGCAGGAACGGACGACGACATCGCGCTGCTCTATGTGTCCCTGGCCCGCGCCGCCGGCCTTCAGGTTTGGCCGTTAAAAGTGGTTGATCGAAATCGCGCCATGTTCGACAAGAGCTATTTTTCCACGCGTCAATTGGACGATTTCATTGTGGTCGTCGAATTAGGCGGCAAGATGGTTTATCTCGACCCAGGCCAGAAAATGTGCCCCTTCGGATCGCTACACTGGAAACACACTTGGGCGACCGGCTTCCGCCTCACGCAAAGGGGCGCGGAGATCGCCACAACTCCAGGGCTTACTTATAAGGACTCGACTGTCAAGCACGTCGCGGTACTCGATATCGACGAGACCGGCAATGTGAAAGGAACCGTTCGCCTGGTGATGACCGGCCCGAACGCGCTCTATTGGCGGCAACTGGCGCTTGAAAATGACGAAGAGGAAGTTAAGAAGGAGTTCAACGAGACCATGCAAGCCGACCTACCCGAAGGCGTCCAGGCGGACTTCGATCACTTTCTTGGGCTGGAGGACTACAGCGCCAACCTCATAGGTATCGTCAAGGTGAGCGGCAACATCGGCTCGGCTACCGGGAAGCACTTTTTCCTGCCCGGCCTCTTTTTTCAATCCCGCGCCAAGCACCCCTTCGTCGCCCAGGACAAACGCATCATTCCCGTCGATGTCCACTTCCCCAACTTGGAGCAGGATGACGTCACCTACAATTTGCCTCCCGGATTCAATGTCGAAAGCATGCCGCAGGATGCGAACGCCAACTGGCCCGATTACGCCTTGCTCAGGATCCACTCCAGCGTGGAGGATGGCTCAGTCAACGTCCTGCGAACTCTGGCTTATAACTTCACCCTCCTCGATTCCAAGGAATACTCCAATCTCCACGACTTCTACCTCAAGGTAGCCACAGCCGATCAACAGCAGCTCGTTCTAACCCGCGCACCGGCCGTGAAAGGAAACTGATTATGGCATCTTCGCTTTCGTCCAACTCCTTCCACTTCGCCGTCCGCCTGGTGGCTCTCCTCCTGGTGGCTGCCAGCCCGGGTTTGGCCAACTGGTTCGGCAAGGACTACAAGCAGATCCCCGATTGGGGCCTTGAAGCCGCGAAGACCAAAGTTCCCGATTACGCCAAGGACGCCGCCGCGGTGGTTCTCTTCGATGAAATGGTCGATACGGTCGATGCCCAAGGCCGCGCCGTCGAGCGCCGGCACTATGTCCTGCGTATCCTCAAGCCACAGGGCCGTCGCGAAGCCCTCTGTTTCGTCCCCTATGACGTGGACGAAAAGATCGACTTCTTCCACGCCTGGACCATTGCCGCCGACGAGAAGCAGTACCCGGCTCAGGACACGGATTTCGCCGATGTGGGAGACCTGGGCGATTCCACCATGCTCTCGACCAGGAAGCTTCGCGGCGTAGCTCCCCCCGCAATCGATGTCGGCGCAACCCTGATTTGCGAGTCCGAGGAGTTGCTCGCCCCATACCGGCAGGAGACAGTGTGGGGCATCCAGGACAGGTTTCCCACCGTCTTCCAGGCGCTGGAACTCGACCTGCCGACTGGCCGCGCCTATTCCGAGGCCTGGCACAGATTTAAGCCGGTCAAGCCTGTTCAAGTTGCTCCCAACCATTGGCGCTGGGAGTTAAAGGATGTACGCGCGCTCGATCTGCGCGAAGTGAAATCCCCTCCCGACTGGGGCGCTCTCGCCGCCCGCATGTCCGTCCACTGGGGCGACGCCGCAGTCGAAGGCAAAGACAACCAGTGGCGCGCAATAGGGCAATGGGTAACTACGCTGGAGGCAAACCGCCCCGATCCTTCGCCCGAGATCACTACCGAGGTGCAGACCCTGATCGCCGGAGCGCCTGACTTCTACACGAAGCTTAGTCGTATCACCGAGTACATCCAAAAGAACGTCCGCTACTTCATCATCGAGCGCGGTATCGGCGGATGGCAGGCGAACCATGCAGCCGACATCTTCCACAATCGCTACGGCGACTGCAAGGACAAGACTACCCTGCTGATCTCCATGCTACAGGTCGCCGGAATTCATGCCGTCTACATGCCTGTGGACACAAGCCGCGGCGTCGTCGATCCCGACACTCCATCCACGTATGGCAACCATATGATTACGGCAATCGAAGTTCCTGCCGATGTACAAGATCCGCGCCTGAAGGCCGTTGTCAAAGCGAAAGACGGCAAGCGCTATCTCATCTTCGACCCCACAAATGAACGAGTTCCGGTTGGCAGCCTGCCTGAATACGAGCAAGGCAGCTACGGCACCCTCGCTGCGGGGGCTTCAAGCCAAATCGTCGCCCTTCCCGTGCTCCCGCCTGACGCCAATCCCAACGAGCGCAAGGGTTCCTTCATCCTCGCCTCCGACGGATCCCTCACCGGTTCGGTCGATTCTGTGCGTTCCGGCAGCGGTGGTGGAGAACTCCGCAATATTCTCAAATACAGAGACGAGAAAGAGCGCCGTGAGAAACTCGAAACCGACATCGCACAGGACGTTCCGGGAGTCGTTCTCAACTCATTTCAAATCGTTCAGCCGCCCGCTCTTGACGAGCCAATCGAAATCCACTACAAGCTAGCCGCAGCACAATACGCTCATCAGGCCGGCCCGCTCCTGCTTGTGCGTCCCCGCGTGGTCGGCTCCTACGCCAGACCTTTTGACGATAAGCCGCGCATCTACCCAATCGACCTCGATGCCACCGGCCGCTGGCATGATAGTTTCGACATAGCCCTGCCCGCCGGATACGTGGTCGATGAGACTCCCGACCCCGTCAACCTCGACCTCGACTTTGCAAGCTACCATTCCTCAGTGTCGGCGAAGGGCAATACGCTTCACTATGAGCGCGAATACATCGTTCGCCAAGTCGAGCTTCCACCCGACAAAGCGAAGGAGTTCCGGGCTCTGGAGAGCGCCATCCTGTCAGACGAAAAAGGCTCCGCCGTCCTCAAGAAGCAGTAAAAACAGCACGAGTTCGCTTCGCGGTCCTCTTATAACTTCAAACCTGTGTGGCGCGAATACCGCTGACGGGCAGATCGCTACTTATCGCCCCAGTGCCAGCGACGGGTCAGCAGACAGGGAACTGTCAGCGAACTCCCCGGCTTGCAGGCGCGGCCAGGCGGCGGCGGCGATCATGGCGGCGTTGTCTGTCGACAGCGCGAGGGTCGGGAACGCAATCCGTACGCCGCGCGTAGCGGCTTCGGCGGTGAAGCGTTGGCGGAGTTCGCGGTTGGCCGCAACGCCTCCGGTGACAAGAATGTGGCGGGCGCCAAGGGATTCGGCGGCGGCGAAGGTCTTCTTCATGAGGTCGCCGACCACGGCGTGCTGAAAGCTGGCGATCAGGTCGAGAGTCTGCGGGTCGCAGTGGGCGAGCGCGGCTTCGACGGTGGGGCCACGTTTGGGGCGCTTGGGTTTTGTGGTCTCCCAGGTCTCAGAAGCGAGACCTGGGGCACCCGGAGCGTCTGGTCCCGTAAAGAGCGCATCCCGGCGGGATTCGGCTTCGGGCCGCAGGTTGTGGAGTTCAACGTAGCGCAGGACAGCAGTCTTGATGCCCGAGAACGAAAAAAGAAAACGGGGATCGAGGTCTGCGATGGGTGCTGTGCGGGCAGCCTTGGTCCGGGGGGGCTTGCCGGCCAGATGCAGCTTGGTCTTGATCTGAGAAAAGACGAACGGCACGGCGCGCGGGTTGCCGTGGAGGGCGAGAGCGTCGATCCAGGGGCCTCCGGGATAGCCTAGTCCGAGCAGCTTTGCGACTTTGTCGTAGGCTTCGCCGGCGGCGTCGTCGAGCGTGCGGCCGACCAGCGTGTAAGTCCAGGAGCCTTGAGCTGGGCGAGCGAGGTACAGATGGGTGTGGCCGCCGGAGACAACCAGGGCGAGGGCTGGCTCGTCGGGAGACTGGAGATTCCCCTCAGGGGCTAAAGCCCCATCCTTTGCGGATGGTTGGTTGTACGGGCTGAAGCCCGTACCCTTCAAAGCCTGTTCTTGCTCCCGTTCATTCAACAGTACCGCGTGGATGTGCCCTTCCAGGTGGTTGACGGCGATAAGCGGTAGGCCACTCGCGAAGGCCAGGGCTTTGGCGTAAGTAATACCCACAAGCAGCGCTCCAGCAAGTCCCGGACCGCTCGTCACGGCGATGGCGTCGAGGTCTGCGAGGGTGATGTTGGCCTGTGCCAGGGCCGCACGGACGACAGGAACAATAGCGCGAAGATGCTCGCGGCTGGCCAGCTCCGGCACGACCCCTCCGTAACGGGCGTGTGTGGCGATCTGCGAGGCCACAACCGAGGAGAGAGTGCGTGCCCCGCGCTCAACGACGGCCGCGGCGGTCTCGTCGCACGAGGATTCGATACCTAGGATCAGGCCGGCGTTCATTGATCTAGTTTAATTGCGATTGAACATTCGACTTAGTGGTGCTTCGAAGACGAACGCTTGACGACCAGCTTGTTTGCGGATTGAACGCAAACCATCTGCATGTGTCCTGTTTGCTCTGGCGTGAATGGACAAACCTCGAAATCGCCGAAAATCCCTTCAACATCTGGGCCAAATCTCAACATTTCCGCTGGTGCAATTGGCTTGTCCGCGTCGTCCGCGATTGGCCCTGCTGTGACCCCGAGCATGCGCCTCGTCCCAACTGGCCAGATTCGAAGCGCCGGAGTTCCGGCATCGAACGTAGCTCGGCCACGAACTAAGTAGCACGCGCCGATCAGGCTTGGATTGTTCTTGCACTGACGTGGCTGGCCAAGAACAGGAAAAACAAACAGCAATATGCCTGCGAGCAACTTCGTTCTCATTGCCATCTCCTGCAGAACATAAATCATAACGCTATTGAGGTTGAGGCAGGCGACAATAGAGAAAGGAGCCCTGTTGCCAACGACGCGCCAATTCGAGTCGGCTTTGAGAATTGTGGCAGAGCTACGCGCCGCGGGGCATCAGGCCTACCTGGCAGGTGGTTGCGTGCGCGATCTGCTGCTGGGCCGCGAGCCCAAAGACTACGATGTCGCAACGTCTGCCACGCCCGATCTCGTACTGAATCTCTTTCCCCGCACCTTTGCCGTGGGCGCACATTTCGGCGTGGTGCTCGTTGCGGACGGCGAAGAGGACGGCTATGTGACGACCGAGGTAGCGACGTTCCGGTCGGATGGGGCGTATTCGGACGGCCGGCATCCGGATGCGGTGCGGTATACGGCCAGCGCAGAGGAGGATGTGCGGCGGCGCGACTTCACCATCAATGGACTGCTGCTGGACCCGGAAACGATGCTTTCTCAGGGCCTCGGAAAGCCGACCCACCCTAGCCACAAAGACAAAGACATGGCGAGGGTGGGGCACCCGGTGGTGATCGATTACGTGGGCGGGCTTGCCGACCTGGACTCCGGCACCGTGCGAGCCATTGGCCAGCCAGACGCCCGCTTCGAAGAGGACCACCTGAGGATGCTGCGTGGGGTTCGCTTTGCCGCCCGCTTTGGTTTCGAGCTGGAGGCAGGGACATCCGCCGCCATCCGCCGCCTTGCCGCCAAGACCTCCGCCATCAGCCGAGAGCGTGTCCGCGACGAGCTGACCAAAATGATGACCGAGGGCCACGCCTGCCGCGCCTTTGAGCTGCTCGACTCCACCGCTCTTCTGGCCGAGGTACTGCCCGAAGTCGCTCGCATGAAAGGCGTCGAACAGCCGCCGCAGTTCCATCCCGAGGGCGATGTTTGGGTGCATACGCTGGGGCTGCTCGATCAACTGGAGGCCGGCTGCCCGCTGACCCTCGCGTGGGGCGCGCTGTTGCACGACGTGGGCAAGCCGCCCACATTCCGGCGAGCGCCTGACAGGATCAGATTCGACGGGCACGTCGAGGTAGGTGTGGCCATGGGCGCCGAGATTTGCCGGCGGTTCCGCTTCTCGAATGACGAGACCCGGCAAATTCTCGCGCTCATCGAGAACCACATGCGCTTCGCCGATGCGCCGCGCATGAAGGCCTCGACGCTGAAGCGCTTCTTCCGGCTGGAGGGTTTTGAGCAGCACTTGGCATTGCACCGCATGGATTGCCTTGCCGGCAGCGGCAACCTGGATCACTGGAACTTTGTTCGCGAACGTTACGACGCTATGCCGGCAGAAACAGTGCGGCCGCAGCCGCTCATCACCGGCCGGGAGCTGATCGCAGCGGGCTACAAGCCAGGAGCGGCCTTCAAGGAAATGCTGCACGCGGTCGAAGACGCGCAGTTGGAAGGAACGATTGAGACGGCGGATGAGGCGCTGCGGCTGGTGAAAGACCGTTTTCCCATGCTGTGAATGAATTGCTGTGAATGGATTCGCGTCGCCAGTGCACTGGTGGATGAGATACGCCGGTAAATGAGATAAAGGATCTGTGCATCTTTCGGCTCTGAACCGGATTTGAGTGCATATCTTCATCCCTGCTAGCCTAAAAACAGGTTCCCTGAAAGCATAAAGAAGACCCTATGAAAGCGAGAAGAACATGAATCCCGAAGCTGTATGCGGCACTTTTGTCGACTTTCAGGCTGGATGGGCAGAGTTGGAACTGCCGGCGGCTGTGCGCGAGGTGCTCAGCGCGGCGCCGCTGGTGCAAACGCCGGAGACGCGCCAGGACCTGTTGGATTGGGCGCTGGGACGGTCTTCGGGGGTGACTGACTGGCGGCTGGGCAATCGGGACGACCACTGCGTGCATGAGGTGGTTTTTCAGGTGCCGGGAGCAGGGCAAGTTGTCGAGGCTGTGATTATGAAGGCGCGGAATGGCCTGGCGATCAATTACCCTGACCCAGCCATGCGCCGCCGCGACCCGGACGCGATGGTCATCGGCGACAATCTGCCGACCGACAAGCCAACCTACAAACAGCGCTTCGGCGAGGGGTTCGAGAAGACGCGGCAGCAGACGCTGGACTGGCTCAAGACGCAAGAGCTGGTGGCGATGCCGTTTTATGCCGGCACGGATGCGTTGGGATACGGGTCGCTGCTGATTGTTCCTCGGCAGGCGGCGTTTTTTGCGGCGGCTTTGGCCGACCTGCAGGGGATGATTCCGCGGACGCAGGTTCCGGCGGGATTCAAAGTGACCGGCGGCGTGCTGTTTGTTGCGCCTCCGCTGCGGCATTCGCACTTTGGCGGCAGGCAGGTGGTGGTGCATCAGCGGACGGCGACCCACCAGGAGATTTTTGCCTACAACCTCTATCCGGGGCCGAGCGCCAAGAAGGGCGTTTACTCCATGCTCCTCGACATCGGCGAGCGCGAGGGCTGGACGACCAACCATTGCGCGGCGGTTGCCGTGGTCACGCCCTACGAGAACCAGTTGATCCTGATGCACGAGGGGGCCAGTGGCGGCGGCAAGAGCGAGATGACCGAGCACATCCACCGCATGGAGGATGGGCGGCTGCTGATCGGCCGCAACGTGGTGACCAACGAAGAACGGACGCTGAACCTGCCCGAGGCTTGCCACCTGCGGCCGATCTCTGACGACATGGCCTGTGCGCATCCCAAATACCAGGGCAACAGCGGGCGGCTGGTGGTGGCAGATGCCGAGAATGGCTGGTTTGTGCGCGTTGACCACATTCACCGCTACGGAACCGCGCCGAATCTTGAGCGCTTGTGCATCGATCCCCCCGAGCCGCTGGTCTTTCTCAACCATTACATTGTCCCCGGCGGCACCTGCCTGACCTGGGAACACGTGGAAGACGCTCCGGGCAAGCTGTGCCCCAATCCGCGCGTGATCTTGCCCCGGCGGATGCTCGAAGACGTTCTCGACGGGCCGCAGCGGGTGGATGTGCGCAGCTTTGGCGTGCGCTGCCCGCCCACCCATCGCGACAGCCAACTCTACGGCATTCTGGCGATGATTCAAGTGCTCAGCCCGGCGCTGGCCTGGCTGTGGAGGCTGGTGGCCCCGCGAGGCCACGCCAACCCCAGCATTCAGACGCAGCACAGCGTGGAGATGCAGTCGGAGGGAGTAGGGTCGTATTGGGCGTTTGCCACAGGGTGCCGCGTGGACCAGGCCAACCTGCTGCTGCGCCAAATTGAGAACACGCCGGAGACCCGCTATGTGCTCTTGCCCAACCAGCACATTGGCGCGTGGAAGGTTGGCTTCATGGCAGAGTGGATTGCCCGCGAATACCTGGCTCGGCGGGGCAGCGCGAGGTTTGCCCGCGAACAGGTGCGCGAGGCGGCGTGCCCGCTGCTCGGCTACATTCCGCATCAGTTGAGGATCGAGGGCTTCATGATCCCGCGCGTGTTCCTGGCGGTGGAAGAGCAGATTCAGGGTGGCCAGGATGTCTACGAAGAGGGTGCGCGGCAATGGCGCGAGTTCTTCGCCAAAGAGCTGAAGCAGTTCCTGGTCCCCGAGCTTGATCCACTCGGCAAAAAGATCATTGAAGCCTGTTTGGATGGCGCGCACCAGGAGGACTACCGCCGCCTGATTCCGCATCCGATGTTCAGAGACGATGGGGCTTGACGAGTCCCTGTTAATGTCGCGAGCTGATTTAGTGTTGTATTCCGCGTCCGTTCGGACAGTCTATTTCGCAACGACCGCAGGCGGGGCAGTGAGCGCTTTCAGATCATCGACGAGCTTGTTAATTACAGCATCGAATGCCTTGTCGCGATTCTTTTCCCGAATCATGCTTAAACTTGGCTTGTCCACCAGGAATTCATCCATCGCCCACAGCGCAATATTCGTCTTCGGATCCAGCAGAGCTAGCCTGAAACTCGGAAACGGCGTAACCTCAGTACCGATCTCGCGTGGAATGTACACAATACTAATCTGCAAAACCAGATCCGCATCGGCGGGAGATGCAACCAGATCGTAACGTCCCCAGGTCTGAATAGCTGCGTAGAACTGGTTGTAGTCGCGCCTAGGGTCGCCACTCACCAAATTGAGATCAAGCAAGCCTCCGGCGTTAGAGATGAAGACCTTCTTCGCCGATAGGATTTGCGAGGGCAGCGGCGCGGCGGGGGCTGTTTGTGCAAGCGAGGATACGCAGGTGGTCATGATCGTGGCGAATTCCAGAGAAGCTACAGCTAACCTGACTTTCAGCATCATTTCTCCTTTCATTTTGATTTGCACTCGTCATCCCCGATTAAGATTTCGACCACAACTTATCCGTCACCGAAGAGATCGTCGATCCTCCGCCGCAGTGCTGCTACTTCTTGTCGTAGGTCTGCGACAGTCGCTTCCAACTGCACCACGCGCTCCTCCAAATCCGCATCCTGCCCGGACTCGCGCCTCACGAATCCCGTCTCAGCCGCCGCAACCGGGAGTGACTCCACTCCACCCGACAGCAAATGCGCATACCGCGACTCCTTGGTCCCGGGCTGGCGCGGCAGCACGGCCACCAGCGCCGGCTCGCGCTCCATCAGCTTTTGCAGCCCTGCCAGCACCTCGCCAATTTCATCGAAGCGATGCATCCGCTCGGTGCGCCCGCGCAGCTCGCCGGGAGTCTGCGGCCCGCGCAACAACAGCACACAGATCAGCGCCGTCTCCGCGCGGCTGAAGTTGAAGGCCTCGCCCAGCCAGTGTTCGTACTTGGTCACGCGCCCGTCTGCCCCCCGCGCCCGCCCTGCCAACCGCAAATCCTCCAGGCCATGCAGAGCCTGCCGCACTGCCTCCTCGTCCAGATCCATCACCGGCTCGCGGTTCGACCGTTGATTGCATGCGTTAATCAGCGCGTTGAGCGACATGGGATAGTAGTCCGGCGTAGTCACTTCCTTTTCGACAAGCGCGCCCAGAACGCGGGCTTCGGCGGGGGTCAGAACAATCGGAGCAGGAGGAATTGGATTAGGCAGGATTGGATCAGGCAGCGGCATGCTTCTATTCTGCCATCTTTGCGGGGGCAGTTGAGCGCCTACGGCTTTTCGCCCGGAACTTCTTCCTCTTTAGGTCCCAACAGGAGCTGTATCCCCATATAAGCAATCCAGTTCGGCTCGCTGTTCTGGCGTGTCACCGCCTGGATGCCGCGCCCCCCCATGAACAGCAGGCGCAGATGCCCCGCATGGTCGAGGGTTTCACGTCCGCCGACATCGACGGTCAGCTCCCGCTGCCTGGGCGCGCTGCCGATCTGATTGATGTCTTGCAGGTCGTAGATTTCGCTGTAGAGCTCAAGACGGTCGCTGAATTCGTGGCCGGCGATCAGCCCGCGCCCCCAGCGGCTGGGCACCAGCTGATTGCCGAACCAGTGCCCGACTTCGCCATCAAAGCCAATCGGTCCCAGCTTTGCCGTGAACTCCACCGGCAAGTAGTATTGCGGCCCATTCTCGACGATCCCGCGCCGCACCGCGCTGGTGGGGTTGTTGATGGAAGCCTGCGGATAGGTGCCCAGCGAGAAGAGCAGGTTCTCATCGGATTTCGGTTCCCCGGCACAGTGATATTCATACGGCCGCCACTTGATCCCCAGCAGACTCTCGCCCAGCCCGGCCCGCGTCGTATTGTTCGGGTCGGTGGCCACGGCCATGGGCAACTCATATTTCAACTGGATCCGGTCGCCCCATCCGTAGTTCATGTCGATGTCCGGCGTTTCGTAGAACGCATTGCCGGGGTTGTGGTCGGCTATCCATCCGAAGTTGATCTCCCAATGATGGTTGCCGGGTGTGCCGGGATCGTCGGTAATGAAGGGCGGACCCCCCTGGGCGTGAGCCATGGTCGCGCCCACGACCGGCAAGAGCAGCAACAACCGAAACAACGTACGCATTTGAATGACCGGGGTTCTCCGTAAGAATGAAATCGCGCAGATCGGGAATCGTCCATCACTAGACTAAAGCCGCGTACCTGAAAGAACGGTTAATTAAGATAGTCGCGATGGAAATGATAGCAATTGTCTGCATTGGGGTTTCAGTCCGCTATGGGATCGGCGTGGACGGATCGCTCTGCCCCGCCTGACTAGCTTTGCAACCCAAGGCTTCGGGCGCAAGAACGATGAGAGCGCCAGCGATCCAGGCGATGTGGCCGATCAATGGAGCAATGCCCTCTATCGCAAAGAAAACCCACGTTGCCGCCATGCAAACCAGGATCAAGAGAGCCACCATTCTGCGCAGAATGCAGGATCTGCGCGCAGCGACGCAATAGAGGTAGAAAAGGATCAATGGATTGATCCAGCCGCTCATGAGCGCGAGGAACTCGACTGAGCGATAGGTCTCCGTCTCAATCGTCAGGGATAGTGCGATCCGCGCGCATTCCCATCCCATGTATACGGGGCGTATCGACTCGGGAACAAACCGGCAAGCTGGCAGAAAAAAGGCAGCCACAAAGATGCAAAATCCGAGAATTCGGCAGATCAGAACTGCGCGCGGGTTGGCTACAAATCGACTGAGCGACGGCATGACGTTCCTTCTTTCAAGCTCATACAGAGCGCGAAGAGGCGATTGGGTAGACCAGAGCATCTTAACCGATGGAACCTCCCAAATTTCGCTGTTTCACGCCCATCAGCCGCCCGGCTCTGCGATACTGTTTGGTTATGCCCATCGCCGACGTACAACAAGCAGCCCAGAAAATCGCAGGATTCCTCTCCACCCTCAACAAGCTGGGCGGCATGCGCCTCAAGTACCGCATCAGTGCCGGCGATGGGGCCGGCGACAACGCGCCCGACGCCGAAGGCCAGGCTCCTGCCCTCTGCGTCGAACTGGCCGGGCCGGACGTGCAGCTCGTCGTCCAGCACAACGGCGAGTTGTTGCTGGCTCTTGAAACCATCGCCGCGCAGATTCTCCGATTGGACCAGCGCGAAGGCGACCTCATCAGTTTCGACGCCGGTAACTTCAAGGCTCTGCGCGCCCAGGAACTGCGCCTGACCGCGGAGACTGCCGCTGAGAAGGTGCGCAAGAGCGGCATCCCCTACGCCTTTCCGCCGACGAACAGCCGCGAGCGCCGCCTGCTGCATATGGCGTTCCGCGGAATCGAAGGCGTTGAGACGGCCAGCTCCGGCGAGGGCCAGGACCGTTTCCTCGCGGTCTATCCAGAGGGAAAGACCGACCTTTCTGTAATGCCGCCCATCAAGCCGAGAAGCTTTGGGGATCGCGGACGAAACTCTGGCGATCGTGGACGTTCACGGCGTTAGCGTTGAGAGATTTTGTGGAATCCCAGGTCCCCAAAAGCGAGGGACCTGGGGCACCCGGCCCGCTTGCAGTGAAGCCCACGCCTTCAATCAAGGCGTGGGCTTCTTGTTTTTGCGCTGACTCGCTTGGTGGCTAGGCGTTCAACTGCTCCTGTAGCTTGTTGAGCGTGCGGTGCAGATCTTTGTCGGCGCGGCGCAGTTCGTCGATCTTGGCGATCGAATGCATCACCGTGGTGTGGTGCTTGTTGCCGAATTGGCGACCGATCTCCGGCAAGCTGGCTTCGGTCATCTGCTTGGCCAGATACATCGCGATCTGCCGCGGCACCACCACATTCCGTGAGTTGTTTTTCTGCTTCAGATCGCTGACCCTCATGCCGAACTGCTCGGCCACAGCGCGCTGAATTGCCTCGATGGTAATCTTGCGCACCTGCAGGTCGATGAACTGCTTGAGGCATTGCTGCGTAGTGGCCAGCGTGATGTCCATGCGATTGAGCTGGCACCATGCGATCAGGCGCACGAGAGCGCCTTCCAGCTCGCGTACGTTGGTGCGCACGTTTGAAGCTACAAAGAGCGCCACATCCGTCGGCAATTGCACTTGCTCGCTTTCAGCCTTCTTTTGCAGAATGGCCACCTTGGTCTCAAGATCGGGCGGCTGAATATCGGCGATCAAGCCCCACTCGAAGCGCGAGCGCAAACGGTCTTCAATCTCCGCCAGTTCCTTGGGCGGACGGTCAGAGGCGATCACAACCTGCTTCATGCTCTCGTGAAGCGCGTTGAAGGTGTGGAAGAACTCTTCCTGTGTCCTCTCCTTCTGCGAGATGAACTGGATGTCGTCGATCAGCAGCACGTCCACCGTGCGGAAGCGATCGCGGAAGCTGGTCATGCGGTCATTGCGCAGCGAGGTGATCATTTCGTTGGTGAACTTCTCGGCCGACACATAGCAAATGTTCGCAACGGGCTGGCGGCGCTTCACTTCGTGTCCGATTGCCTGCATCAGGTGGGTCTTGCCCATGCCGACGCCGCCATAGAGAAAGAGCGGATTGTAGGCCCGCGATGGGCGCTCGGCCACAGCCAGCGCGGCAGCCCGCGCAAACTGGTTGCCGTTGCCAATGACGAATGCATCGAATGTGTAACGCTGATTCAGTTGCGCAGCTGTGGACCAGTCGAAGCGCGCCTGCTCCGCCGTGCGCGGAGCGGGCGCAGAGTGTGACGCTGCGGGCGCGCGGGCAGGAACCGGGCCGAAGCCTCCGTCTTTGCGCGCAGGAGGAATCGAGGGGTCCTCCTCTGCAGTCACAAAGCTGACATCGTCGAACTCCATAGCCTGTAGGTCGATGGCCTCCTGAATCAAGTCGCCATACTTGTCGCCAATGTGCTGGAACTCCGGCGAAGGCACGCGCACATACAGCGTGCGGCCGGCGGCATGGCTATAGCGCGTGGGCTTAAGCCAAGTCTCGAAAGACTGGCGGATGACCTTCTTCTCCAGCGCTGCGAGGATCTGGATCCAGGGGTTGAGAACCGTTGCCGGTGAAGTTGCAAATGCCATCGTCTATCCTTACCTGCGTCGCCTATATACTGCTCGTTCGGTTCATCCGCGGGGTTCGGGCAATAATTCTCTAACGGCGCGGAGCCTTCGCTATGCGCCTCAGTGCTGCCGACTGATTACCTGCTTGCCGCTGGTCTGCCCCTGAAAAAAACAACCTCTGGGCTGTGGATGAAATCCGTTACGTGGGACGCTGGGAAACTTTTGTTGAACGGTCCCGATAGTAGCACATTTGGGGTACGTTGCAATCAGTCTTTCACATAACTTTTTGTGAGGCGGAATGAGTTGCACCAATGGTGGTGAAACTCGCGCGAGGGTGTTACCAGAGTCACTGAAAAGAGGCATGCTCACCCACACCAAAAGCAGCTGAAAACACACCAAAGACAGGCAGTCCATACGTCTTTGACGACACGGGTCGCGTGACTCGTGTGAAGGGTTAGATGCAGGCTTGGCCGAGTGCGATTTCGGTCTCAAGACAGTTTGCGCTGGATTCCTGGCCCAACCTGCGGTACACTTGGAACTTGCCGTCAAGGCGCAGAAATTAACAGGAAACAGGAGCGCACTTCCATGCCCAAGCGCACATTTCAACCCAATCGCCGCAAGCGCGTGAAAACCCATGGTTTCCGTGCCCGGATGAAGACCAAGAGCGGCGCTGCCGTTCTCAGCCGCCGCCGCGCCATCGGTCGCAAGCGTGTGGCTGTGAGCGCCGGCTTCCGCGACTAGTCCCCGCCTGCCGATCTACCTCCGCTCTTTGTTTCAGCCGGAACGGGTATGCATACCCATTGCCCCTTCGGCTGAGACGCTCACCGGCATCACATGAAAATTCCTCTCAGTTCTGATCCGCGCCAAGCTCCGCAGCCGTCCCGGCGCCAATCGCCCACCCAATCCTTGACAGGCGCGCGCTTACAGAAGCACGCAGACTATCAACGCGCCTACGCGGCCAGCCGCAAGCGGCAATCCGCATCGATGAGCTGGTTCCTGGCTCCGCAGCAGCCAGCCTTCGTAAGCCAGGCATCCCCGCGCGTCGGCCTCACTGCCGGCAAGGTTCTGGGTAAAGCTCATGAACGCAATCGCATCAAGCGCCGCATGAGAGAAGCGTTGCGCCGCCACATCGATCTGCTGCCTCAAGGCTGCGATCTGATCTTTCATCCCCGCAAAGCCATCCTCACTCTCGAATTTGCGAAACTTGAAGGGGAGATCGTGCGTATTCTTCATCAGGCACATGCCGATGGGGCCAAAATCGCAGGCAGTCAAGTTCGATTGTCTGTTTCCCCAATCGCGCCGGCAAAGCCCGCACTATGAAGCGCATCCTGCTCGCCACCCTCGTCTTTTACCGCCGCTGGCTCTCCCCGGCGCTGCATTCGCTCAACCCCGGCGGCGGTTGCCGCTACGTGCCTACCTGTTCGGAGTACGCCACCACCGCCATCGCGACGCACGGCCCATTGCGCGGAGTGGCGCTGGCGATCTGGAGGCTTCTGCGCTGTAATCCTTTCGGCCGGGGCGGTCTTGACAATGTACCGCCCCGAGTTCCGTCCATGCCGTGCCCACCCCGGCACCAAGCCGCTTCTCCCCACGAACCGTTACCATAGAAGAAGAGGCGGCCTGACGGTCTGACCCTTCTCTACGACAGGAAGTATCCTTTGGCAGAATTCAGCAATCCCAATCTTCAGACGCCGGGTTCCGGCGGCGGTAGCGGCAGTGGCGGCGATATGCGCTCGACCATGACCTTCGCCCTGCTCATGATCGTCGTCCTCATCGGTTACCAATATTTTGTCAAGCCCAAGCAGGACGCGACTCAGCCCGCGCCCCAAACACAATCGCAGGTGAATCTGCCGGCAGCACAAGTTGGACAAACAGGACAGGCTGGAGCGGCCGGGCAGGCTGGACAACCCACGCCGGGCCAGACACCGTCGGCTCCTGGGTCGGCGCAGGCTTCTATGGCCACACCAACTGTCGCCGCTGCGCTCGAGACCGAGACGACAGTCGAAAACGAGCAATACAAGATCGTTTTCAGCAATCGCGGCGCGCAGGTCAAGAGCTGGATATTGAAGAAGTACTTCGACACCGCCGGCAAGCCGCTGGATATGGTGCAGCCCCAGGTTGCGGCCGACTTCGGATTTCCTCTCTCATTTTTCACCTATGAACCGGATCTTACAACGCAATTGAATCAGGCGCTCTATCAGGTGACGGCATTGGGCGCTCAACCAACAGCAACCGGTCATGCGCTGGCTCCTGAAACCAACGCTCTCATCTTCCACTATGCAGCCAATGGCCTTGACGTCGTAAAGACCTTCCGCTTCGACACAAGCTACGTCCTCGGCGTCGAAGCTGAAGTCAAACGCAATGGGGCCCCGGTGCGCGCGCTGCTCCAGTGGCCCTCTGGCCTCGGCGATATGGAGGAGTTCCTCCCTTCGTCCCTAACCCGATCGCAGGTACCAACCTCGGCATCGTCGCAGTTCGACTGGTCCCTTGACGGCAAGCAGGATTCGATGGCTGTGGCCAAGGTCATCAACGACGCCACATCCAACCAGCCCTACCAGTACGCGGCCATTACCGATCTCTACTTCGTTTCAGCCTTCATGCCCGAGGCGCCCGAGCGCGCCACGGTCGTCACTCTACATAAAACGATCGATCTACCCGGCGACCTGAGCAACCCCAATAGCAACAAGAAGCCGGCCCACGTGCTCGGGCTGGCTGTGGGAGACGTCAGTGGCGCCACCAGCCTGCGCCTCTATGCCGGTCCCAAGTCGATGGACATCCTCGCCTCCATCCACGCCACCGGCGCGGACGGAAAGCCCACCGGTCAGTCGCTCGAACCCATCATCCAGTTCGGCTGGCTCACTATCATCGCCAAGCCCCTCTATCTGGCTCTGCGCTACCTGGTTGAACACGGAATCAATAATTGGGGCTGGGCCATCATTGTGGTCACCGTCATCTTCAACCTCCTCATGCTCCCCACCCGGTTCATGATGATGAAGTCTTCACTGAAGATGATGCGCATCCAGCCCAAGGTCGATGCCCTCAAGCAGCGCTATTCCCATCTCAAGCCCACCGACCCCAAAAAGGCCGAGATGAACACCGAGATGATGGAGCTCTACAAGTCCGAGGGCGTGAACATGTACGGCAGTTGCCTGCCCATGCTCATCCAGATGCCGCTGTTCTTCGCCTACTTTCGCGTCTTGCAGAACACGGTTGAACTACGCCAGGCTCATTGGTTCTGGCTCACTGACCTCTCCGCGCCCGACCCAGCCCACATCCTGCCCATCCTTATCATCGTCACCATGTTTTTAACGCAGTACATCACGCCCTCGCCCGGCATGGACCCGGCGCAACGGCGCATGATGGCCTTCATGATGCCCGTCATGTTCGGCTTCATGTTATGGCACTACGCCTCGGGATTGGCGCTCTACTGGGGCACGGGCAACATCATCAACATGGCCATCCAGCTTGGCATCAATCAATCCAGCATTGGCAAGGAGATGCACGAAATCTCCGCGCGGCGCGCCGCCAAAAAAGCCGGCCTCAGCCCCAAAACCATCCAGGCCCGCAAGTAGGACCTGCCTTTTTTCATCAATAGCTAAGTGCCCGATACCGGTTTGCCGGGCACTGCTATATTGGAGCGCATGAAGAATGCGTTTGCGGGAATCTGCGTTGCGCTTGCAGCCTTATTGCAGCCGGTCCAGCGCGTGATGCTCGCCCAGGCCCAGCCCCAATCCCAACATTTGCCCGCCGCGCCTGTCTCCATCCAGGTCCATGCCGGCCAATCCATCGGACCCTACACCCCTATCTGGAATTACTTCGGCGCCGACGAGCCCAACTATCTCTATGCGCCCAACGGCAAAAAACTGCTTGGCGAATTGGCTGCGCTGAGCCCGGTTCCGGTCTACTTCCGCCCTCACAACCTATTCACTACGGGCGACGGCGAGGGCTCGCTCAAGTGGGGCTCAACCAACGTCTATACCGAGCGGCCCGATGGAACGCCGGTCTACGACTTCACGATCACCGACCGCATCTTCGACGTCCTCGTTGCCGCGCATGTGCGTCCTCTGGTCGAGATCGGCTTCATGCCCCAGGCGCTCTCAACCCACCCCGATCCCTATCGCCATACCTTCCCCAAGGGAGATATCTTTACCGGCTGGACGTATCCGCCCAAGGACGAGGCCCGCTGGTCGAAGCTGGTGGCGACCTATGCGGCTCACCTGCGCGACCGTTACGGCAGCCAAACAGATTCGTGGCTTTGGGAAGTATGGAATGAACCGGATATCGGCTACTGGCACGGCACTCCCGCCGAGTATGACCGCCTCTACGACCTGACCGCTGCCGCCATCCGCCGAGTTCTGCCTAAGGCCCGCACTGGAGGCCCCGAGGCCACTGGCATCAGCGACCGTTCCGAAGTGTTTCTGCGCCAGTTTCTCGATCACTGCGCCCACGGTATGAATGCCGCAACCGGCGAGACCGGCGCGCCGCTGGATTTCATCAGCTACCACCCAAAGGGAAAACCCAGCTTCGAGGATGGCCATGTCGTGATGAGTATTGCAACCCAGTTGCGGGCCGTCGAACGCGGAATGCAAGTGGTTACCAGCTACCCGGAATGGAGGCATACGCCCATCATTCTCGGCGAGAGCGATCCGGAGGGATGCGCCGCCTGTCAGGGAAGCCAGAACGGCTATCGGAACGGCCCGCTCTATGGTGTCAGCGAGGCAGAAGCCACCCTCCGCACCTACGAACTGGCCCGGCAATATGGCGTAACTGTCGAGGGTGCGGTCACATGGGCATTCGAGTTTGAGGATGAGCCGGCCTTTGCCGGATTCCGCGAACTGGCCTCCAACGGCATCGACAAGCCGGTGCTCAATGTCTTCAGGATGTTCGGGATGCTCGGCGCGCGAAGGTCGGGTGCGAAGTGGATCGCGACAACGAGCAGCGCGGCCGTGCCGCTGGCTGACCTTCTACAGCACAGTGTCTTGGGCTTCCCCGATGTAAATGCCGTAGCTACTCGCAACGGCCTCGAGGTGGATGTCCTAATGTGGAACTACCACGACGTCGATCTGCTCGCCCCGCCTGCCGAGATCCACCTGGCCGTCGATGGCCTCCATGGGAATGCTGTCATCGCCGCCGAATTCCGCATGGATGCCACGCACAGCAATGCCTACCGGGCCTGGCAGCAGATGGGCAGCCCTGCGCACCCCGACGGGGAGCAAATGCTGCGACTGGAAAAAGTCGGCGCGCTCGAAGAGACCGTGCCAGATCATAGCGTGGCGGTGAGCAAGGGCGTGGCCGACGTCGATCTGGAGATTCCGCGGCAGGGAGTGGTTCTCGTGCGCCTTTTGCAACATTGATGATCGCTAAACGCCCCCGTTCGGCAGACGACCCACTCGATGCGTCCCGCCCGCGTGGTGTATCGTCCAATTCGTATGGCATCCTCTGCGAACAGCGTCCCGCATCCCGCTCCCGAGGCCGAAGAAGTCTACCGCCGTTGGCTCCAGTTTCTGGATGAGGAGTTCACCCGGCACAGCTCCCCGGAACGTCGCGCCGAGATCGTGCGAGACCAGCTTTTCCAGCTCTACCTGGGCCGCCCGCACGGAGGCAAACTCAACCTTACCCTCACCTCCGAGCTGCCCGGCAATATCCTGAGCATGTCGCTGGACCCGGGAAATGTGACCCTCGAGGCGGAGTGCTTTCCCGACGTCGACCGTGAACGCTACAACCAGCGCAAGCCGCTGCTCTGGTTCTGGCAGATGTTCGACCGCTCCCCGGTCGGCCTCAACAACTGGCTGGGCCTTCGTCTCCGCTGCATGTTGGGCCGTCACATCTTTGAGCACATGGGGACGGGGGTCAAGATCTATCACGGGGTGGATCTCACCTACGGCTACAACCTCTCCATCGGTAATGGAGTCACCATCCGCCAGCGCGCCCTCTTGAACGACCGCGGCGGGATCACCATCGGCGATGGCGCCGTCATCGGCTCCTTCGCCCGCGTCTACTCGCATACCCATAGCCCGGAAGACTTTACCCAGGTTTCGCTTGTGCCTACCGTGATCGGTTCCGGCGCCCGTATCGGCAGCCATGCCATCGTTCTTGCCGGCCAGAAAGTCGCCGAAGGCGAAGCCGTCGGTAGCTTCCCCGCCACTCGTATCTGAGGTTCAACTCAGGAGTTGTCAGGGATCAGGGGCGAGAATCCAGCCTCCTCAGACTCCAACGGGCGAATTCCCACCGAGGATTGTGGGACTACCGACCGCGAGCCGTCCTCAACTCCTGCTAAAATCTACCTTTTGGTCAGCCATGTCCCCCGAAATCCATCTGTAGAAAGCCGTTCCCGTGCCCGACGAACCCAATTCCAATTCCAAATCCGTGACCTACGCCGACGCCGGCGTAGACATCAGCAGTGGCGACCGCGCCAAGGAGCGTATCAAGTATCTGGCGCAGAAGACCTTTAACCGCAATGTCGTGGGCGGCATCGGCGGCTTTGGCGCGCTCTACCGGCTCGACACGCAGCGCTGGAAGAATCCCATCCTAGTCAGCTCCGCCGATGGCGTCGGAACCAAGCTCAAGGTGGCCTTCGAGCTGGGTCTGCATCAAACCGTGGGCGCTGACCTGGTAAACCACTGCGTGAACGACATTGCCGTGCAGGGAGCCACACCGCTGTTCTTTCTGGACTACCTGGCCAGCGGCAAGCTGGACCCGGTGGTGACCGAGAGCGTGGTGACCGGGTTGGCCGAGGCCTGCAAGTCCAACGGCTGCGTGCTCATCGGCGGCGAAACAGCGCAAATGCCCGGCTTTTATACCGATGGCGAATACGATCTGGCGGGCTTTATCGTAGGCGCGGTGGACCGCGACAAGATGGTGACCGGCGCGGGCATCAAGGCCGGCGACGTGCTCATCGGGCTGCCCTCGACCGGCCTGCACACCAACGGCTACTCGCTCGCGAGGAAGCTTTTGTTTGAGGTGGCTGGCTACAAGCCCACGCAATATGTGACCGCCATCAAGGAGAAGGCCGGCGCGGCGCTCATGAAGACGCATCGCAGCTATCTCCATGTGATTCAGAAACTTGTGACGGCCGGGGTAACCACCGGTATGGCGCACATCACCGGCGGAGGCATCACCGAAAACCTGCCCCGCATCCTGCCCAAAAATACCACTGCGCAGGTGGAGGTGGGTTCCTGGCCGGTGCTGCCGATCTTCGAACATCTGCGCGCGCTGGGCCAGGTGTCGCAGGAGGAGATGATGCGCACCTTCAATATGGGCGTGGGGCTGATTGCGGCGATTCCGGCGGCCAAGTTTACGCGGGCCAAGAATCTGCTTGACCGCGCGGAAGAGAAGTTCTATGTCATCGGGCGCGTGGTCAAGGGCGAGCACCGGGTGCAGTACACATAGACGGAGGGAGCAGGGGCCTTCAGGCCCCTGACAGCGAAAAGGAAAGAGCGCGGGCTTTAGCCCCGGAGGAAGAATGTCGGAACTCGCCTCGAAAGGTCGGCCCCTTCGTCTCGGCATCCTGCTTTCTGGCCGTGGCTCGAACTTTCTGGCCATCGCCGAGTCCATCCGAGCCGGGCGTCTCAAGGGCGTGGAGATTGCGGTCGTCCTCTCCAACGTGGCCGATGCTGGCGGCCTGCAAGCTGCTCTTGATTTAGGACTGCCGACCGCAGTGCTTGTCTCCAAGGGCCGCAAGCGCGCCGAGCACGACGCCGATGTGATCGCCTGCCTGCAAGCGCGTCGCGTTGACCTGGTTTGCCTTGCCGGCTACATGCGCCTCCTGTCGCCGGAGTTCGTAGCCGCGTTTCCCAACCGCATCCTCAACATCCACCCATCGCTGCTGCCGGCCTTCCCCGGTCTTAAGGCGCAGGAACAGGCCTTCGCGTACGGAGTCAAGATCGCCGGTTGCACCGTGCACTTTGTAGACGAGCATCTCGACCACGGAGTGATCATTGTGCAGCGAGCGATCCCAGTGCTGGAGACGGACGACGCGCACTCGCTGGCGGGGCGGATTCTGGCCGAAGAACATATTGCTTACACCGAGGCCATTGCCCGCGTAGCCAGTGGGGAGCATGAGATTCGCGGACGGCGATATGTGAAGAGGAGTTCACCAGAAGAGGCTGCGAAGGAGCGCGGGGGAGAACTGTGAACAGAGCTCTGTCAATGGGTTGGCCATGTCGCCCGCACTGAAGCTCGTACTCCTTCCAGGATTGGATGGGACAGGTGAACTGTTCACGGATTTCGTGAATGCGCTATCCGGGTCATTTGAAACGGTAACGGTACGGTATCCGGCTGATCGATTTCTTTCGTATTCGGAGCTGGCCAGTCTTATCCGCAACTCCTGTCCACCCTCAGAGCGATTCGTTCTCCTGGCCGAATCTTTTTCGACACCTCTAGCGATTCAATACGCCGCGGCGAATCCAACGAATCTTGCGGCTTTGGTCCTCTGTGCTGGATTTGCTTCCAGCCCGGTGCACGGCTGGCGGCGATTACTCGGCTCGCTGCTCACGCAGATAGTGTTTCGCATTCCGCTGCCCAAATTTGCGGCCAGGTATTGGCTTGTCGGGCCGAGTGCACCTTATTCACTGCTCACGTCCGTCCGCGTTGCGATCTCGTCTGTGAAGCCAAATGTACTGGCCGGTCGATTCCGTGCAGTGATTGCCTGTGACGCGCTTGCGGAACTGGAACAGATTGCTGTACCCATCTTGTATATCCAGGCGAAGCAGGACCGTCTTGTACGTGCTTCGTGTCTTGAAGAAATTCGACGGATCAAGCCACAGTTGGTTGTGGCAATACTTGACGGGCCTCATCTTCTCCTTCAGCGAGAGCCCCGAAAGTCTGCCAGGTTGGTTTTGGAGTTCGTGCAACAACACGATTCAAACCCATTAGGAGGCACAAGCACAGCAGACTGAAGGCAATGTCAAGTTCTGCCCATCTACCACTTCTTCTACATAGCTGATTCCACTAAATTTCCACCCAGCACTCTTCTTGCCGAAGATATGCCCTGAATTCCGTAGCCTTATAGGTAGCCAGACAAACGACGAAGATGCCGCGCCCGGCGAATGAGTACGCCGTCCCCTTGCGGAGGGCGCCGGGGCGTGGGACCGTCGAAGTCTGCGCGGCAACGGCTCTCAGCTTGGCGCGCTGACCGGAACCACGGCGGCGTGCCAGCCCGAGGGCCTGCCCAAGTCGCGACTCAAAACACAGATCAACCAGGGCGGCTTCGGCTGCCTTTTCCGTTAGAAGGAGCTTTCTCAATGAACCCTATCTCGAATGTGTGGAATCACCCCAGGACCTCTGCTGCCGGGTTGTTAATTGCGGTCACTACCGTTGCCAGCGTCCTCTCGCAGCAGGGCCTGACTCTGGGAGCGGCCGGCAGTGGCACCGTAGTTACGCTGGTGAGCGCCGTCGCCACCGCCCTTTTGGGGCTGCTTGCCCGGGATCCCGGAAACCAGGGATCTTCGACCGGCTCAACCGCGAAACTGGGGGCGTGGGCACTAATCTCCCTGCTGCTGCCTTTGCCCTTCGTGGGCGGCTGCTCGGGCGTGACTATTGCACAGGACATTGTGAACTGGACGCCGGCTCTCCAGAGCGCGGTGGTCACGGTGGACTCGACTGCTGCATTGCTTGCGCCACAAGATGCGCCCATTTTCGCTGCGGCTACGGTTGGGTTCGATACGGCCTCGAATCTGCTGGTAGCGCAGGCAAAGGCTTATCTCGCCAATCCGACGGCAAGCGCGCTGGCGCAGATGCAGACACAAGTCGTAACCTTCCAGCAGCAGATCAACGTCGCATTGCTCCAGGCGGCAAAAATCATGGACTCGGCGAGCGAGCAGCACGCCTTGGCCGCCATTCAGGGAGTGGCAACCATCGTGAGCGCGATTCTCGCGTTGGTGCAAACCATCTCCAGCAAGGCTGAAGTGGCGCAGATGGCCGCTCAATCGACGATCAAGCTGGCTGCGGTGCGGCCGCTCCTGGACGGCTCTCAGGCGGAGCGCATCGTGGCTGATCACTATGGCGAGCCGGTCGAGCTGGCGCGCGCACAGGTGGCGCAAGCAGAGTATGCCCAGGCGCAAGCTGGCTTCTAGGGCCTACGCCCGGTCCGCCGCTGTTAACCACAAAGCTGTTAACCAGAAAATAAATACCCCCTACCCCCCTCCCCTGGGAGGGCGAGAACGGCCCGCTCAATAGCGCATCAATCACCTCTAAGGAACACAGACGAGAAGGGCCGCCCCGATGTTGGAGCGGCCCATAAAGCAAGCCTATAGCTAAATCCAGTCGACCCGATTCCCCGTTTAGGTATTTGCGTCCCGCGCTTCTCCCAAAATCAACTTGAGGGTAATCTGCTTGCGTCCGCGGTAGAGAGTGACGGTGATGGTGTCGCCAGCCTGGTGTTTGTCCATGAGGGCGTTGATGTCTTGTGGATCGGAGACTTGCTGGCCGTCGACGGCCACAATCAGGTCGCCTCCGAGCAGGATCGGAGTGTTGCCAACGTAGGCCTGCTGGTTGCCGCCGTGGATGCCGGCGCGCTCGGCCGCTCCGCCCGGAATCACCTTCTGAACGAGGACGCCGGAATCCACCGCGAGGCCCATCTGCTCGGCCAGATCGGGGCCAATGGCATACGACTGAATGCCGAGCGAGGGGCGCTTCACGCGCCCGTAGCGGGTGAGGTCGGCCAGCACAGCTTTGGCCGTGTTGATGGGAATCGCGAAGCCGATGCCGGAGCTTTGGTCCGCGCCATTGGAGGCGATCATGGTGTTGATACCAATGACCTCGCCACGGGAGTTGAGCAACGGGCCGCCGGAGTTGCCGGGATTGATGGCCGCGTCGGTTTGAATGGCATCCTCAATGGATGCGCTCTCGGAGCCGCTGGCCGCGGGCAAGGTGCGGATGGAGCTGATAATGCCGCGCGTCATGGTGCCGTTGAGGCCGAAGGGATTGCCGATGGCGTAAACCTTCTGGCCCACCGAAAGTCCGCTGGAATCGGCCAGCGTGACCGGCTCCAGGTTGGGCGCTTCGATCTGCAAGAGGGCCAGATCATGCACCTTGTCGATGCCCACCACTTTGGCGGAGTAGCGGCGCTTATTGCTCAGCGTCACCTCAATACCGCGATTGGCGCCCTGCACCACATGGTTGTTGGTGAGCACATGGCCGGCCTTGTCGAGGATGAAGCCCGAGCCCTGGCCCTCCTGCGGCACCGTGCCATAAAAGAAGTTGAAGACAAGGGCTTTTGAAGTGATGTTGACCACCGAAGGCAGAACTCGCTTATAGACGGCGATATTGTTCAGCTCCTCGGGATCGTAGGCGGGCGCGGCCTCAGCTTCGGTGAGCTCGAGCGGCGAACTGGAGCCGTGGGGTCCAAAGAGCGACAAATGGCTCCACGCCGAGCCGCCAGGGCCGGGGGAGAAATGCGTGGTGAGGTACCAGAATCCGCCCACCAGCAGGACAACCAGGAAAACGCGGCGCAATGATTTCATAGCTCCTAAACCTGAAAGACCTTCGTGACACAGATACGGCTGCCGCGCAACGATGTTCCAGGGGCCCGGCGCAGCTGCCACTTCCTATTCTAAAGACAGCGAATGCGAAGAAATGTTGTTCTCTTGCTTCAGTCGCTGCCACAGTTCGGACACCTGGGCGCGCAGGGAGGCCCGATCTCCCGTATTTTCCAAGACATAGTCGGCGCGTGCGGCCTTTGCTGCATCGGGAATCTGGTGGGCCAGCCGAAGGCGCGCATCGGCTTCCGCAGCCGCTCGGCCTGGGCCGGATGGGCTGACTCGGTCGGCATGGCGGGCAATTTTCAGCTCGTCGGGCGCGGTGACCACGACGACGCGATCGATGCGCCGCCGCCAATCGGCCAGCACGGTCTCGGTCTCGCCTCGGGCGCGGGCATCGCGTTCCACCTCGAAGATCAGAGCCGACTCGACCACAGTCACGGCCGCCGGATCGCGCGCGAAGACCGAGTCCATCCAGTGCCGCTGCGCCGCGATCGTGGCCGGATGGACGATAGCGTTCAGGTCTTGCAGACGGCCTTCTTTGAAAGCAAGATCGGCCAATCGGGCGCGATTCAGGCGGCCATCGGGGCTAACGACCTCCGGCCCGAAGGCGCGCACAATTTCGGCGTAGACCGCTTGGCCGGGTTCCATCAGCGTGCGGCCCAACTCATCGGCCTCGATGACCTCGGCTCCGAGTTCCCGGAAATAGCCCGCGACGGTGCTCTTGCCGCTGCCCAGGCCGCCGGTGAGGCCGACACGAAGCATGGCCTAAAGTCCCCGCCGCATTTTGGCCGCGCGGACGGTATTGGCCATCAGCATGGCAATCGTCAGCGGGCCGACGCCGCCGGGAACGGGTGTGTAGGCTCCGGCCAGTTCAAATGCTTTGGGGTGCACATCGCCCACGATCACCGCGCCCCGCTTGGCAAACGCGGCTTCGCGCTTGTCGTTGCCCAAAAAGAAGCGGTCGAACTCGGTTCGATCCGTGATGCGATTAATGCCCACATCGATGATCGTTGCGCCGGGCTTGACCATCTCCGCAGTAATAAAGCCGGGCCGGCCGATGGCGGCCACCAGGATATCGGCCTGGCGTGTGACCTCTCCGAGGTTTCGTGTTTTGGAGTGACAAATGGTCACCGTCGCGTTCTGGTTGAGCAGAAGCATGGCCGCGGGCTTGCCCACAATATCGCTGCGGCCGACCACCACCGCGTGCTGGCCTGCGATGGGTATATCGCTGCGCTTGAGAATCTCGATGACCCCGGCCGGCGTGCAGGGCGCAAATGCCGGCCGTCCGGCTTGCAGCCGACCCGCACTCACGGGATGGAAGCCGTCCACATCCTTGTCTGGAGAGACCGCATCCAGCAATGACTTTGCATCGACCTGCCTTGGCAGCGGCAACTGAATCAGGATGCCGTCAATGTCATCGCGCGCGTTGAGGCTGGCCACCAGATCGAGCATTTGTTCCGTGGTCACGGTGCCGGGTGGCGTGATGAGGTCGCTATAGAGGCCAAGATCGGCGCAGGTCTGTACCTTGCTGCGGACATAGATTTCCGATGCGGGCACATGCCCCACCAGCACCGCTGCAAGTCCCGGCCGAATGCCCTGAGCGGCCAGCAGCTTTACTTCGTCCGCCACTTCCTGTTTGATTGCCGCGGCAATTGCGGTCCCGTCGAGTATTCTTGGCATTCTTCGCTCCAAAGATTTATGGTATCGCCTTCCGGCTCCATCGCGGGTATCACGCCTGGCACTACAGTGATAGCGCGCCGTAGTCGCCCAAACAGCCGCCTTGAGAGATGCCGCAGGTGGGCAGCGTCACACCACCGTGTGATTAGCCTCACATACAGTCATATAACTAGCTCCTATACGGTTGTGCTTGCGAGAAGTGTTCCAGATCACATTTGGATAGCTACACGGAACCTCCTGGCGCGGTGGTTGTAGAGAGGTCTTGATGAGTGTCTTCAAGGATGCTGGGCATCTTTTCCGGTTTGCGGGGCTTTTCGTTCTCGCCTTTTTGGTGTTTCTGGTGGTGCGCCACTACGTTGTTCCCAAAAGCTTTGGACAATATGGACACTACCGCGGAGCCGCCATCGGCGAAATTGCCGCGCATCCAATCAAATTCGCCGGCCACGACACGTGCGAAACGTGCCACGCAGACGTGGCGGATGTAAAGAAGGCCGGCAAACATGCGCATGTGAACTGCGAAGCCTGTCATGGCGCGCTGGTTGAGCGTTTACCCAATCCCGAACAGCCCAAAGCGAACCTCTACGAACGCATGGTCGCCTTGATCGTTCCACCGGCCCCGCCAGACTCTCCGCTACTTCGCCATGCCGAGGATCCGATGTCTGTGAAGCCTGTACTGCCGGATACGACTGTGCTATGCGCACGTTGCCACACGGCCAGCGCGGCCAAACCCAAGGGCTTTCCGCAGGTTGCGCCGGCAGATCACTCCCAGGGGTTGGCGTGCGACACCTGCCATAAGCCTCATAGTCCGGCTATGGATGCGGGAGGTGCGAAATGAATATGTCCCGGCGTCAGATCATGGTCCTTTTGCCGGCTGCGGCGATTGCATGGAAGTACGTGCTCGCCGGGACCCCCAAAGAGTCGCCCAACTACAAGATGAGCGAGCACTGGTGGAGCATGTTGATCGACATCCCCAAGTGCATCGGCTGCGGCAACTGCGTCCGGGCCTGCCAGACGGAGAACGACGTGCCGGACGGATACTTCCGCACCTGGGTGGAACGCTACCACGTATCGGACTGGAAGATGACCAATCCCGAGATCGTGATGACCAACCCCATGATTGCTCCGGAGGTGATTTCGCCCGATGGCGGCAAGGAAGGGTTTCCAGTTGCCACGGACGAGAGCGGCAAGTATTTCTTTGTTCCGAAACTCTGCAACCACTGTGCGGACTCGCCCTGTACGCAGGTGTGCCCGGTGGGAGCAACCTTTATCAGCCCGGATGGCGTCGTGCTGGTGGACCAGAAGTATTGTCTCGGCTGCGCCTATTGCGTGCAGGCCTGTCCGTATGGCTGCCGTTACATTCATCCCGAGAAGAAGGTCGCGGATAAGTGCACACTTTGTTACCACCGGATTACCAAGGGGCTAACAACCGCGTGCTGCGAAGCGTGTCCAACGGGAGCGCGGCAACTGGCCGACTTGAAGAATCCTAACGACCCGATTCACGAGTTCCTGAAGACGCACAGCGTGCAGGTGTTGAAGCCGCAGATGGCGACGGGCGCGAAGGTCTACTACAACGACCTGGATGGTTCGGTACGATAGGGCTTTTTCGATGACCGAGTTGAGTGGGGAGATGGGTGAGCGGTTATGAGCGGTGTTGAAGGCTTCATGTATCCGAACGAAGTCGGGCTCCAGTGGAGCGTGCTGATCGTGTTGTATCCATTCATCACGGGGCTGGTGGCGGGCGCATTCATTCTGGCGTCGCTGGTGCGCATCTTTCGGGTCGAGGCCATCGAACCCACCTACCGGCTGGCGCTGCTCACGGCGCTAGCATTTCTGCTGGTTGCGCCGCTGCCGCTGCAACTGCACCTGGGGCACCCGGAGCGCTCGCCGGAGATGTACTTCACTCCGCACAGCACCTCGGCGATGGCCATGTTTGGCTATGTGTACCTTTGGTATCTGATGGCGGTGCTGGTACTGGAGATATGGCTCGATTACCGGCGCGAAATCGTGCTGTGGTCACAGTCAAGCAAAGGCTTGCCGCGCCTCGTTTACAAGGTGATGACGCTCGGTTCAAGCAACATTAGCGAGCGCTCGCTGGCCATCGACAATCGGGTTGGTTGGATTGTGACCTTGATCGGCATTCCTTCGGCGTTTCTGCTGCACGGGTACGTTGGTTTCATCTTCGGATCGATCAAGGCAAATCCCTGGTGGTCGTCGCCGCTGATGCCCGTAGTGTTCATCTTTTCCGCTATGGTTTCCGGGATTGCCGGGGTGATGCTGCTCTACATGGCGATCACCAAGCTGCGCAAGCTAAAGATCGATGTTCACTGTGTGGACTCGATTGCGATGTATCTGTTCTACATCTTCATCATCGACTTCAGTTTGGAGATGCTGGACCTCATCCATCGAATTTATGAAGCTGATGAATCCTTCCGTAGCCTCAATTTCATGGTCCACACGCAGCTCTACTTCTCGCACATTGTGGTGCAGATCTGCCTGGGTACGCTGACTCCGATTATCCTGCTGGGCATTACCCAAGTGGCAAAGCTGCCGGAGATTGTACGCAAGCGTATCTACGCTGTGGCCGGATGTCTGACGCTGATCGGAATCTTCGCCATGCGCTGGAATGTGGTAATCGGCGGACAGTTGTTCAGCAAGAGTTTTCTCGGGTACACCACCTACAAGATGAGCTTGGTGACACGCGAGGGACTGTTGGTAGCAATTTTTTTGACCATCCTTCCGCTGTTCTTCTTGTGGGCGCTGGTGAAGCTGTTGCCTCCGTGGCCTGCAAAGATCTCGCCTGTAGCCGCGGCGGGGGATTGAGCGCGATAGAGAGTGGGCTTTCCCTCGGGTGGAAATCATGGGCGATTTTCCCGATGCTTTAAATCGGCTTGCCGCACGTCTGGAAACATTGGAGGGACGTGTCGAAGCGCTCGAGCATCCTTACGACGCGTCCGCTGCCGAACTAACTCCTGCTTCGCGAGTTCTTGAACCGAGCCCATCGCTGGCGTTGCAAGCTGGCGACATAGTTTCGATTGTCCTGGCTGGCGGAGTGTTTCAAGTGCTGGGCAAGGCTATGCTCGGCATCGCCGGAGCCTATCTGCTGCGGGCAGTTGCGGAATCGACATCGCTCCCCAAACTCGGAGTTGCGGCTATTGCCATCGCCTATGCGATGTTCTGGCTGGTGGCGGCAACGCGGACGCCGGCCGGAGCCTGGTTTGAAAGCACGACGTATGCCTGCATATCCGCCTTGATACTGGCTCCCATGTTGTGGGAACTTACTCTACGTTTCAACGTGTTGCCGGCCACTGCGACAGCGTTCGTGCTCGGCGCGTTTATATGCGCGGCCACTGCCCTGGCCTGGAAACGCAATCTGGCATCTGTTTTCTGGGTGGCCAATACGACAGCGGCGCTGATTGCGGTGGCCTTGTCGATCGCGACTTGCCAGGTGTTGCCCTTTATCGCGGTACTGCTCCTTATGGTTCTTTTGTCGGAGTGCGGAGCGGAACTCGGTCGCGGGCTGGGGGTGAGATTCCTGGTCGCGGCGGTCGCCGACCTAGCAATTTGGGCTCTGATGTTTATTTACTCCAGCCCGCAAAGCATGCGCGCGGATTACCCGCTATTGGGAACGGCAGCCTTGCTGGCGCCCGCTCTTATCCTGTTTGCGATTTATGGGGTGAGCGTCGCCGTGAAGACTGTGCTGCTCGGGCAGAAGATCACAGCGTTCGAGACGATCCAAACGACAATCGCATTTCTACTGGCGGCTTCCAGCTTGCTCTACTTCGAGCCCAGCCGCGGCGCTGTCGTTTTGGGAGTCGTCTGCCTGGTCTTGTCAGCGGCAAGTTATGCGACAGTTTTCGCTCTCTTCGATCGCTCCCCGGAAAGGCGCAATTACCGGGTATTTGCCAACTGGAGCGCCGCGCTGCTGCTGGCGGGCTGCGCGTTGTGCCTGCCGCCGTTGTGGATGGCCGGCAGTTTGGGCGTGGTTGCGATTGTGGCTGTCGTACTCGGCGTTCGGTTCAACCGGACGGCTCTTCAATTCCATGGCCTGGCCTATTTGCTGGCCGCCGCGATTGCATCCAGACTGCTGGCATATATCTTCAGCGCCTTGGCTGGGACGCTCCCCGGCTTACCTTCAATGAGCGTTTCCCTCGTTGCCGCTTGCGCCATTCCCTGCTACGCAGCCGGACTATCTCGCCGGGGAGAGCGATGGAAGCAGCAAGTTTTTCCATATGTCTCTGCAACTCTGGCCATTGGTGCCGTAACAGCGCTGATTGTGGAAGGCCTGATGGGTTTGCTTGTCCCGCTTGCCTTGAGCGTGAGTCCCGGCCCGCATCACCTGGCAATCATCCGGACGTTGACCATCTGTGCCGTGGCTCTGGCGCTTGCCTTTAGCGGCGCCCATTGGCGGCGTATGGAACTAACCCGGATCGGCTACGCCGCGCTGGTGCTCGTCGCGGCCAAGCTAATCTTTGAAGACCTGCGCCATGGCCATCTGGAATTCATTGCCGCCTCCATCTTCCTCTTCGCGGTTACCTTGATCGCGGTTCCCCGCATCGCACGCATGGGACCCAGAGCGTAAGGCCCGAGGGGCGCTGGGGGGAATATGCTTGTGAAAGAAGCAATGAAGTTCCAGATCTCAAGATCGAAATCTGGGGCGTCCGGCATTGCCCTTTAAACGGAGATTGCATGGAAAGCGAAAGCCAGCCGGTTGCCCTGGAGGGCAGCGGAAAGAGTTTCTCGCGGTGGCCTACGCACGTTCTCGGGCCCGCTCCCGGTCTGAAAGAGCTGAACGTGGCCGCCTGGGCTTGGCTCGCTGCGTTGTTGGTCAAGCAGTTTTGCGTTCCTCTTTTGCTGCGAATCAAGGCCGGGGAAGGCCTGACACACATATTCCCCTGCGACTTCGTCTATTTTTATGGCATCGGTCACATTGCGAATAGCTATCCACTCACAAGGCTTTACGACTATAGCCTGCAACTGAAGATATTCAATGAAATCTACCCGTACCATTTGCAGAATGGCGGTTATGGACCAAGCCCGTATCCGCCGTTTGTGGCCCTTTTCTTCAGCTTGTTCGCACATGCTTCTGTCGTGCCGGCCTACTATCTGTGGGCGGGCGTCTCGCTGACGCTCTATCTGGCGGGCATCGCGGCAGTAGTCAAGGGCAGCTTTCCGGCAGACCGGCTAAGAGTTTCTGTGATCTTCGCTTTGGCGTTGTCCTTTTGTCCATTCCTGCTCAGGACCCTCGCCAGCGGACAGATTTCCACGCTGGCAGTCTTCGCTGTCGGCGTTGCAGTAATGCTGGATCGAGATTCCATGCCGTTTTCGAGCGGACTGGCTCTTTCGATTTGTGCGTACAAGCCGACTTTGCTCTTGCTACTCATTCCGATGCTTCTTATCACCCGACGATTCCGGGTGTTTTATGGGTTCCTTGCGGGATCGGCGCTTCTGGTTGCGGCGGCAACTGCGTTCGGAGGAATACAAATCTGGGCGGCCTACGTGCGCTTCCTGAGCGTCTTCGGGCGATTTGTCGGCTTCAAAGGGCAGTCGACCTACGATCTGTCACTGTATGTCGACATCAAGTCGTTCATACAGGCTGTCTGTCATGGATGGAGCCGTTTCGAGTTAGTTGTGTTCATTGCGATTGCCGTTGCCATGGCGGCTTGGCTGGCTGTGTTGCTATGGAAGTCAGCCACCGCCGGAAGACCCGCGCAGTCGCTGGCTTGGGCGGTAACCCTCACCTGGACGTTGCTCTTGAATGTGTATGTCCCCATCTACGACTCGGTTCTGATTGTGATTGCGGCAGTGCTAACCCTAGGAGCGCTCAGAGACCTTGAGTGGAAGGCGGCGATGGGCTGGATGACTTTTCTGGCGGTTCTTATCAGCGTGGGCTCCTGGGAGTTGGAATTGATTGCGCAGAGCATCGGAATTCAGTTCGCCCCTGTCCTGCTTGCCATTTTTGGAATTGCCCAGCTCTATATTCTGCGCCGCGCGATTCGCGGGGGCTCGTCGCAACAGGCGTGCTCTCCGACCCTTGGCTAGATGGAGCGAAGAGCGGATAATGCTGTCTTGTAGAGTGCTCTGTCTCACCTGTTTCCACTAAGGCCGCGCCGAAAGAAGGTCTCTTGAGCGTATGCATTCGGCGATCGAGGAAATGATCCATGCCGGAACTGCCCGACATATCCGCCTACATTACCGCTCTCCAAACCCGCATCCTCGGCCAGCCGCTGGAGAAGGTGCGACTGAACAGCGTTTTTCTTCTCCGCACTGTCGAGCCACCACTTTCGAGCGCCGAAGGCCGCATCGTCCGCGAAATCCGCCGTGTCGGCAAACGTATTGCGATCGGCGTGGACAACGATCTTCCACCCCAACGACAAGGACCTATCGCTGGGGACTCCGGATTGCTTCCATTCCCACGACAGGAACCTGTCGTTGGGGACTCCGGGCTGTTTCCACCCCAACGACAAAGACCCGTCGTCGGGGACCCCGGGTTGCTCTGGCTGGTTATCCATTTGATGATTGCAGGTCGGCTGCACTGGCGGCAACCGCAAGCCAAACTCACCGGTAACAACGCCCTGGCGGCCTTTGACTTCCCTTCAGGATGTCTCATCCTCACCGAGGCCGGGAGCAAGCGCCTCGCCTCATTGCACGTCTTGTGCGGCGAAGAAGGCCTGCGCTCCATCGATCCTGGCGGCATCGAAATATTCTCGACAGACCTCGAAGGCTTCCGCGCCGCGCTCACAGCCGGGAACCACACCATCAAGAAAGCGCTCACCGATCCTCACACGATTAGCGGCATCGGCAACTCCTATTCCGACGAGATTTTGCACGCTGCACAGCTTTCCCCCATGGCCCGCGCTCAGAAACTGACGGCGGAAGAATGGGACCGCCTCTTCGCTGCTACACGCTCAACGCTTACCCTTTGGATGGAACGCCTTGGGGCTGAGGCGGAAAAGAGCTTCCCCGAAAAAGTCACAGCCTTTCGCCCGGAGATGGCGGTGCACGGCCGCTTCGGCCAGCCCTGCCCGCGCTGCGGTGCTCCCGTCCAACGCATCCGCTACGCCAACAACGAAACCGACTACTGCGCTCGTTGCCAGACCGGCGGAAAGGTTCTGGCCGACCGAGGCCTCTCCCGGCTATTGGGATCGGACTTCCCGCGCACTCTCGACGGGATAGAAGCCCTCAAGCGTCGCTAGACCTTCAGCGCCAAGACTCCTCCACTCGTTTCGACTGTAGAAATCCAGCTTCCTGCCGAAATGATTCGTATAGGGACTGAAGAGCGAAGAAGAACGCCCCGGCAAAACAGCTGGACGCGACTTCGCGCCTCAAGACCTTTGCTTCAATGAATGGAGGCCGCGACGGTGCAGATCGAGCGGCGAAGACCCGATGTAGGCAATGTGACCTGGGAACATCTGCGGCTTCCGCCGTTTCCGCAGGTCGCCCTGCGTGTCTTGCAGTTGGCCAATAAAGAAAATGTGCAGATGCACCAGTTGAGTGACCTGATCTTGTCCGATTCAGCGTTTGCCAGCGAAGTGCTCACAATAGCAAATTCTCTGCTGTATGCCCCGCGCTTTCCGTCGAAGAGCATTCAGCAAGCGATTGTCGTGTTGGGCATCAACAACCTGCAAGGGATGTGCCTGACTGTGGGCGCCAGAGCCTATATGGGCAAAGCGATGCATCTTCCTTTCATGCAGGTGATTTGGCGTCACAACCTGGCGTGCGCGTTGATCGCCGCGCAGTTGGCTTCCGCTGGCTTCCTGGACAAGGACACAGCGTACACGGCGGGGGTTTTGCACGATATCGGCCGCTTGGGGCTGGCCATCGTGCGCCCCAAGGAGTACGCCGCGCTTTTGGGGACGCACAAAGGCCCTGGAAGTAGCATCCTTCAAGCCGAACGGGGGCTCTTTGGATCGGACCACTGTGAGATTGGCCGCCAGCTCATCACGGATTGGAATCTGCCTTCCGACTTTGAAGCCTTCGTCTGCGATCATCATGCGTCGAGGCCGGAGGGTGGCTCCTGGGGCGTGGCCGACCTCGTCAACGTCAGTTGCAGGATGGCGGACGCGGCGGGCTTCTCGGCGTTTGCCGGATGCGAAGTTACACCGTACGCCGAGTTGCTGGACGAGCTTCCCGCGCGGGAGCGCAGGCTGTTTCATTCGGATGTTGAAAGCCTCGTTTTCAGTGTTGCGCCCAGGATTCAAGCAGCGGAGTCTGTTTGATCGAAAAACAATGAACGTGCCGAGCCGCCGCGTCTCAAAATCATTGCGGCGGTGAACCGAGGTGCCGATGTGGAAACCCAGGGACGAAGAAACGATGTCTGCTTGCCCTGGGCTCATTTGCGCCTCGCCCCCTTCCCTCAGGTAGCCATCCGGGTCATGCAACTGGCCAACAATGAAAATGTGCAGTTGCACCAGCTGAGTGAACTCATCGCGACCGATCCTGGGTTCGCCAGCGAAGTGCTGATGGTTGCCAATTCTCCTCTGTACGCGCCTCGCTATCCCGCTACCGGCATTCTCCAGGCGATTGCCGTGCTGGGCGCCAACCAGCTGCAAGGCATGTGTCTGCTTGTTGGGGTGAGAGCCTATCTTGGCAAGACGCTGAGTCACCCTGCGATGCGCACGCTGTGGCGTCACAATCTGGCTTGTGCCCTGATCGCCAGGCAGCTGGCCACAGCCGGGTTCACGGACAAGGATCTTGCCTACACCGCGGGTATCCTGCACGATGTTGGCCGCTTTGGATTGGGGGTGATCCGGCCCAAAGAGTATGCCGCTCTTCTAGGAACGCATTGCGGCTCCGCAGAGAGCATTCTCGATGCCGAACGCGCGCTGTTTGGGTGCGATCATTGTCAGATTGGGCGAAAGCTCGTTGCGGACTGGAAGCTGCCTTCCGACTTTGAACCCATTCTCTCCGAGCATCATGAGCCCCGGCGGCCCGACGGCCTTTGGAGCATGGCCGAATTGATCAAAGTGAGTTGCGCAATGGCCGACGCTGCGGGCTTTCCTGCTTTTCCAGGATGCGCGGCCGCCGCGTTCCCCGATCTACTGGAGGCGCTTCCGGAGCGGGAGCGCTCGATGTTCCGATTCGATGTCGATTCGCTGGCACAGACCATTGCCAACGACGTCCGGGCGGTGGAGTCGGTTTGATATAGCCGCGACAAACTCCGCTGCATTCTGAGAAAGATCCAATCGAGACCACTCCAAACCCCACTCTTTGATTGCTCCGTAAATGCCGATGAAGCAGGGGTGGGCCTGACAAAGGGGGGTATCCCCCAAAACGGGGTGAGGCATGGGGATAACTCGCGAGGAAAGTGATACGACAAGCACGATCCGGCTTGAGGGCACGGTGGACATCTCTTCCGCAGCGGAGTTGAAGACCCTATTGCTCGAGGCTCTGGACTCCGGCAAAGCGGTGCGCGTCTCGCTCGAAGCTGCAACCTATCTGGATGTCACTGCAATCGAGTTGCTGTGGGCCGCCGAACGGGAAGCAATAAAGCGCGGCGTGGGGTTCACACTTGCCGAGCCGGCGCCGGAGGGAGTCTCCGCCGCTCTCCTAGATGCGGGCTTTGACCGGTTTCCAGTACCCGAGTATTCCAGGCGAGGCGGCAAGGGTTGAAGATGTCGATGGCAAGCAACGCGGACCAGTTCAAACAAAGCTTCCGGGAAGAAGCGCGCGAGATACTCGTCGATCTGGAGGCTGCGCTCCTGGAACTGAACGAGAATGTAAGCGACGGGGAGCTGGTGGGGCGCGTCTTTCGCGGCCTGCATACGATCAAGGGCTCTGGGTCCATGTTCGGCTTCGAGGAGCTGGCCGCTTTTACCCACAACCTGGAGACGGCCTTCGACGAAATCCGCAATGGCCGGCTGGAGATCAACTCGGAGCTGATCGACCTGACCTTAGCCGCGCTCGATCAGATACGGGCCATGCTCGAGGAGGGCGTCGGGGAAGCGACGCCGGCCGACGCGGATGCCTGCGCCAGTATCCTGGCCAAAGTGCGGCAGTTGACGGGCGTGGCCGGGATTCAGCCTGCTGGGGGGCAGACCGCGCGTGAGCCGGCTTCCCCGACGGCCGCCGGTCCGGCGCGGGAGTGGTCGATCCGCTTTGCGCCGGGACCGGATTTGATGTTGAACGGCACCAATCCGCTGTTGCTGTTGCGCGAGCTGCGGCAACTGGGAGGCTTGTCAGTCAAGGCCTCGATGGCCGCGGTTCCGCCACTGGCCGAACTGGACCCGGAGCGCTGTTATGTGGCCTGGGAGATGGTGCTGGCAACCGCAGTCGAGCGCGATGCGATCCGCGATGTGTTTATCTTTGTTGAGGATCATTGCGAGCTGAGCATCGAACCGGCCACTCCCCCGACCTCGAACTCCGCCGCCAATCGAGCGGATGCGACAGCGATGGTACTCGACGATCCGCGCTCTCAGAGCGGAGGCCGCCGCACCTACGACAAGCCCGACAATGCATCGAGCCTGCGCGTCCCCGCTGCCAAGCTGGACCAGTTTGTCGATTTGGTGGGTGAGCTGGTCACCGTGCAGGCTCGGCTGAGCGAACTGGCCGCCCGCCGCGACGACCCGGAGATCGCCGAGGTGTCGGAAGAGATTGAGCGGCTGACCTCGTCTCTGCGCGAGAACTCGATGAATATCCGGATGCTGCCGATCCGGGCGACCTTTGAGACGTTCCGGCGGCTGGTGCACGATCTGGCGCGCGACCTGGGCAAGGATGTCGAGCTCACCATCGAGGGCGCAGAGACGGAGCTGGACAAGACCGTCATCGACCAGTTGAGCGATCCTCTGATGCATCTGATTCGCAATAGCATGGACCACGGGATTGAGCCGCGCACTCTGCGCGCCGCCCGCGGCAAGCGTCCCACGGCCACCATCCACCTGTCGGCAAGGCACTCGGGGGCCAGCGTGCTGATCGGGGTCTCGGACGACGGTGGCGGCATCGACGCGGAGGCGGTGCGCAGCCGAGCGGTGGAGAAGGGGCTGGTGGCCGCCGATGCCGCGCTCACAGAAGCCGAAATCTTCGGGCTCCTTTTTCAGCCAGGATTTTCGACGGCGAAGCAGGTTACTGACGTCTCTGGCCGCGGCGTGGGGATGGACGTGGTGCGGCAGCGAGTCGACAGCCTGCGGGGAACCATCGATGTAGCCAGCACACCAGGCACGGGAACCTCGGTGACGCTGCGCCTGCCGCTTACGCTGGCGATTATCGACGGACTGCTGGTGAGCGTGGGCGAAGCGTGCTTCGTGCTGCCGCTGGCCAACACGCTGGAGTGCATTGAGCTGACGAGCCGGGACATTGAACGGGCCAACGGCAAGCATGTGGCCAATGTGCGCGGGGTCGTCGTTCCTTATATCCGGCTGCGCGATCACTTTAACATTCGCACGCCGCGGCCGGAGATCGAGCAGATCATGCTGGTCGAAACCGAGGGCGGCCGCTACGGCTTTGTGGTGGATCGGGTGCTGGGCGATTGCCAGACCGTGATCAAGAGCCTGGGCCGCTTCTACCGGCATGTGCAGGTCGTCTCCGGGGCCACGATTCTGGGTAATGGAACGGTGGCGTTGATTCTCGACCCGGAGCGGCTTGCGGCTGACGCGGTGCGCCTGGGACGGCAGGGATTGCCGCGCGGGCATCCGGCTGGCCGCACGGTCGCCGGGCCTTGCGGCAAGTACAAAAGCTCTACGGTGAATGCAGTTTAGGGAATCGTCGCACCGGCTCGAATGCCTGTGCTTGTCAACAACGACTTAACCAGCTGAGTCTCGTGCTCCCGGGCTTCATGGCCTGCCGGCGAAGGAACGAAAAGGCCGATGGATTTGGGGAGAGAACGAATTCCAGCGAAGGAGAGGCGGATTTCATGCCGAGTACATTGGTAAGCGAAGGCCGGAAGCTGCATGGCGCCGGCAACGGCAATGGGGGAAACGGACATGGGGATCACGAGCGGGTGAGCTCCAAGGCGCATCTGGTTGAAGACGACTCGATGCTTGTATTGCAGGAGATCATGCGGCTTGTGGACGCCTCCAAAGAAGGGCGGCTCTCCGAGCGCGGCAAGGCAACCCTGTTCAATGACGTCAACCGCGAGATCATCCAGGGCGTGAACGAGATGCTGGACGCGATCCTCCTCCCGATTGGGGAAGGCAACCGCGTTCTGGCGCAAATCTCCTCGGGCAAGATTGATGAGCTGATTACGCAGACCTATCACGGCGATCACGAAAAGATGAAGCTTGCGGTCAACAATGTGGCGATCGTCACGCAGGGTTTGCAGAAGGAGATGACGCGGCTGATCGAGGCATCCAAGGAAGGCCAGCTCAGCGATCGCGGCAAGCCTGAGAATTTCCAGGGCGCATATGCCGAGATCGTGCGCGGTGTGAACACGATGCTGGATGCGATTCTTCTGCCTATCGGCGAAGGCAACCGCATCCTGGCTCAGATTTCCAGTGGCAAGATCGACGAGCTGATTTCCCAAACTTACAAGGGCGACCACGAGAAGATGAAGGTGGCTGTCAACAATGTCGGGATTGTCTTGCTTGCACTGCAAAAGGAATTGGTACGCCTGACCGACGCATCGAAGGAAGGGCGGCTATCCGAACGTGGTAAAGCGGAGCAGTTTCAAGGCGCATTTGCTGAGATCGTCCGAGGCGTCAACGGCATTCTCGATGCCGTGATTGCGCCGCTCAACGTGTCCGCCAATTACGTGGATCGCATCAGCAAGGGCGACATTCCCGCCAAGATCACCGACACCTACAACGGCGACTTCAACCTGATCAAGAACAACCTCAACTCCTGCATCGAGGCCGTCAATGGGATGGTCGCCGACGGAGTCATGCTGGTACAAGCCGCGTTGGACGGCAAGCTGGCCACCCGCGCCGACGCAGCCAAGCATCAAGGCGACTACCGCAAGATTGTGCAGGGCGTAAACGACATGCTCGACGCCGTTGTCGGACCGCTCAATGTCTCCGCCAGATATGTAGAACTGATCAGCAAAGGAGACAATCCGCCGGCGATCACCGATACCTATAACGGCGATTTCAACTTGATCAAAAATAACCTGAACACACTGGTCGCTGCCATGAACGAAATCACCGCGGCAGCCGATGAGATCGCGAATGGAAACCTGACGGTGGAGATCCGAGAGCGCTCGCCTCAAGACAAGCTGATGCAGGCGCTGGGGGCGATGGTCAGCGGCCTGACGCGTACGGTTTCCGATATTCGCGCTATCGCGGGCGAGGTATCGGCTGCCAGCCAGTCCATCTCGACGGCTTCGATCCAGGTCTCGAAGGGCGCCAGCGCGCAGGCGGCGGCGGCCGAAGAGGCCTCGTCGTCGATGGAGGAGATGGTCAGCAACATCAAGCAGAATGCCGACAACGCGCAGCAGACGGACAAGATTGCCAACAAGAGCGCCAAGGACGCGCAGGAGAGCGGCAAGAGCGTTCTCGAAGCCGTGGCCGCGATGAAGGAGATCGCCAACAAGATCTCGATCATCGAGGAGATTGCGCGGCAGACCAACCTACTGGCGCTCAATGCGGCCATTGAAGCGGCGCGCGCAGGCGAGCACGGCAAGGGCTTTGCGGTAGTGGCGGCCGAGGTGCGCAAACTGGCCGAGCGCAGCCAGAAAGCGGCCGGCGAGATCAACCAGCTCTCGGCCAATACGTTGAAGGTGTCGGAAAAGTCCGGCGAGATGCTGGACAAGCTGGTGCCCGACATTCAGCGGACGGCGGAGCTGGTGCAGGAGATCACTGCCGCCAGCAAGGAGCAGGACACCGGAGCCGAGCAGATTAACAAGGCGCTGCAACAGCTTGAGCAGGTGATCCAGCAGAATGCCTCGGCCTCGGAGGAGATGGCATCGACGACCGAGGAGCTGACCGGGCAATCCGATCAACTGGTCAGCGCGCTGTCGTTCTTCCATACCGGAGACGAGGACGGTGCTCCTGGGCGGAAGGGTGCGGGTGCGAAAACCTCTCGGCAAGGCCAGGCTGCGCCGCCGAGGGTGGCAAAGCAGATGGCCCACGGCCCGGCATCATCCGGCGCGAAACCCGCTGCAAGAGCCGGAGTCAGTCTCCGGCTCAAAGACAAACACGACGAGCTTGATGGGGAGTTCGAGCGTTTCTGACCGTGTGCTCGCCGCGCAGGCGGACGATTGCCTGCGGCGGGGTCGCTGAGCGGTTCTCCGAAAAGTGGGCCGCTCCAGCCTTCAGGATGAGAAAGGAGTTGCAGTATGAGCGTGAACGAAATCACGGAGACACGGCAGTACCTCACCTTCAAGCTCGGCAACGAAATCTTCGCCACCGACGTGGCCAAGGTCAGAGAAGTGCTTGATCTGACGACCATCACCGCTATCCCGAGAACGCCCGACTTCATGAGCGGCGTGATCAACCTGCGGGGCAGTGTGGTGCCGGTGGTCGATCTTAGGCTTTGCTTCGAGATGTCGAAGACTGAGAGCACGCGCAACACCTGTATTGTTGTCGTCGAGGTGTTGCTGGATAGCGAATCGACCGTCATTGGCGCATTGGCTGATTCGGTCGAGGAGGTGATCGACCTGGAGCCGGATCAGATTCAGCCGGCGCCGCGCATTGGCACGCAGATTCGCACCGATTTCATCAAGGGGATGGGGCGGCGCGATACGCAGTTCATCATGATTCTGGACATCGACCGCGTCTTTTCGGCCGAGGAGCTTGCGGTGGTCCGCGGGCAGGAATCCAACAAGTCGCTGCTGGAAGTGGCGGCCTAAGGGAGGGAATGGGGCGGACGCAAGCCGCCCGCCCCGTTCACACGATGAGCCATCACGATGAATCTCTATCCAGCCGGGATTATGCGCGGCTCTGCGAGCTGATCTACCAGGAGGCGGGCATTCACCTGGGCGGCGGAAAGCACACGATGCTCGAGGCCCGCATCAAGCGGCGCCTGAAGGCTCTTGAACTGAATTCCTACGGCGATTACTGCGACTATCTCTTTGGGCAGCAGGGACGGAAGGAAGAAATCGTTCACTTCATCGACGTAGTGACAACCAACAAGACCGATTTTTTTCGCGAGCCGCGGCACTTCGATTTTCTGGCTGAGACGGCGTTGCCCGAGCTGACTTCGCAGAACGGAGGACGTCCGCTGCTGATCTGGAGCGCTGGCTGCTCAACGGGCGAAGAGCCGTACACGCTGGCCATCGTGCTCAGCGAGTATGCGCAGACCCATCCCAGCTTCCGCTTCAGGATACTGGCCACCGACATCTGCACTACCGTTCTGGCCAAGGCCGAGATGGGCATCTATTCAAATGAAGTCGTGGGTCCGGTGCCCACGGCGCTCCAGCGGAAGTACTTCATGCGCAGCCGCGATTCAAGTGCCGGCCGGGTGCGCATAGCGCCGGAGTTGCGGCGGCTGATCGAGTTTCGCCGCCTGAACTTCATGGATGCCCACTATGGCCTCTCCGAAAAGGCCGACGCTATCTTCTGCCGCAACGTCATCATCTACTTCGATCGGCCCACGCAGCAGAGCATCCTCAACAAGCTCGCGCGCAACCTTGTGCCTCGTGGCTATATGTTCGTCGGCCATGCCGAGACCCTGCACGATATGGATCTTCCCCTGACGCCGGTGGCGCCAGCGCTCTATAGGAGGCTCGATGCCGCAGCCTGACGCTGATTTGCCCGAGGTGTATGTGCAGCCGGGAGAATCGCATCTGGTCAGGGAGCCGGCGATCATGCGAACCGTACTCGGCTCTTGCGTCGGCGTCACATTTCTCGATGCGCGGCTCGGCGTTGCCGCGCTCTGTCATCCCATGCTGCCCACGTACCCGCTTAAGCCGCCCACTGACCGGAGCCTTGCCGCCGGCCGCCGCTATGTGGACTTTACGATTCGCGACCTTGCCCGCCAATTCGACGCTCTCGGCCTGCGCCGCGGCGACATTGCGGTGAAACTCTTCGGGGGAGCTGATGTTCTTCTCGTCGTTAATGCGGCGTCGCGGCCGACCGTGGGCCAATTGAACTGCGAGTCCGCGCTGCGGGTATTGCAGGAAGAAGGATTTGCTATCGCCGCATCCAGCCTGGGAGGTACCTCCGGCGTCAACATCCAATTCAACACAGCAACGGGCGAGGTGCTGCTCAAGCGGCTGAGTTTGCCCAAAGCCTGCGCGCCGGGAGTGGACTGCTCCGCAGGTGCATCCTGCCCGTCATGGGAAACCTGTGCGCTGCGGGCGCGCAAGCGGCATCAGGGACAACGCTGAGATCGACAGAGAGGCGATGGTTGTGGAGATACCCAAGATTCGCGTGCTGATCGTAGACGACTCCGCTGTAGTGCGCCAGACGCTGTGTGAGGTGCTCTCCTCCGACCCTGAGATCGAAGTCATTGGTACGGCCAGCGACCCTTTTGTTGCCGCTGACCGTATCGCCGAACAAGTGCCGGACGTAATCACTCTCGATATCGAGATGCCGCGCATGGATGGGCTGACCTTTTTGAAAAAAATCATGAGCCAGCACCCCATCCCGGTGGTGATCTGTTCGAGCTTGGCCGAAGAAGGCGCGCAAAGCACATTCAAGGCACTCGAATACGGTGCCGTCGAAATTGTCACCAAGCCACGGCTGGGGACCAAGCAATTTCTTGAGGACGCGCGCATCACCCTCTGCCAGGCCGTCAAGGCCGCTGCGGCTACCAAGCTGCGAATCTTGCGGCCCAGTCATACGGTCGAGCCCAAGCTGACCGCCGACGCCATTCTCTCGCCCGCAACCCACGCCATGGCCGAAACCACCGAGAAGGTGGTGGTGATTGGGGCCTCTACCGGCGGCACGGAGGCGCTGAAGACCCTACTCGAGACGCTTCCCGCCGACACCCCAGGCATCGTGATCGTGCAGCATATGCCGGAGCTGTTTACGCGCGCTTTTGCCAACCGGCTCGACGGTCTGTGCAACATTACCGTCAAGGAGGCCGAGTCCAACGACACCATCATTCGCGGGCGCGCCCTCATTGCGCCGGGCAATCATCACCTGCTACTGAAGCGTAGCGGTGCGCGCTATTATGTTGAAGTCAAGGAGGGCCCGCTGGTTTGCCGTCACCGCCCCTCGGTCGATGTGCTCTTTCGCTCGGCAGCGCGGTATGCGGGACGCAATGTTGTCGGCGCGATACTGACCGGAATGGGCGACGACGGCGCACGCGGAATGCTGGAAATGAAGCAGGCCGGCGCAGTCACTATCGCACAGGATGAGGCCAGTTGCGTGGTCTTCGGTATGCCCAAGGAGGCCATCAAGCTGGGCGGCGCTGGCAAGGTTCTGCCCCTGCAAGCGATCGCCGGAGCGATTCTCGCTGCGGCGCATTGAAATCAGAAGAGGCCGCGTCTCGACGCGACAACATCTTCAAGCAACTCTTTCCTTAATTTCGTGTCTAATCCCCCAGATAGTTTTGTCCCGAAAACCATGAAAAGACTTTTGCGCAGTTTCGCCCTCCTCCCTTTAGCGGGAATTCTTGCATGTAGCCCAGCCGGAACAGCCCAATCCGGCGCTTTCATCGTCTCCCAGCACGGTCACCCGGTGGGCACGGCCAGCTTCAATTTCACGCCAGCTTCCCACGACTACAGCTCGACCTCGGTCGTCCGGATCGCCATGCAAGGCCTTAACTACGACCTTTCGAAGACCGAGCAGTTAACCTCAGCCAACCAACTGCGCCACGTGCAGTTGAGCGCCAACGTCAACGGGTCGGCTGTCAACGTTACTGCCGCTCCCGATAGTGCCCAGATCCTTCTCAACATCTCCGCCAACGGCAAGAGCTCCACCGCCCGCCTTGATCAGCATCCCAGCGCTGTCTTTCTGCCCGACTTCGACCCCGGCGCTCTGGAAACCCTCCTCGCCCTGGGCGTCGCCAGCAACGGTCGCGGCCTATGGGCCATCATTCCCAAGCAGACCGGCACTGAAATCGGCACCATCCAGCCCATCCAGCTTGCCACCTACGCCGACGAGAAGGGAACGCTCGACGGCAAGCCAATCCCCGTCCACCACCTCGTCGCCACCATCGCCGGCGGGGCCACTCACCTCTTCTCCGGCCCTGACAACCAGCTTCTCCAGGCCGAACTCCCGGTGCAGGGCTTCGCTCTGGTCCGCAAGGGCTTCGTCCTCACCCCACCTACCAAAGCCGGCGCGCCACCTGATCCGGGCACTACGCCTACCACGCCTACTCATCAATAATCGAGTGGGTTGCATACAGACAACTGTCTGCGATCGGTCGACTTAGACTGGTTCGCATGGACATCGAGCTGGACCACCTCTTTATCTGCACCGCCCCAGGTGCTCCCGAGGCTGACGAGCTTGTTCGCTTCGGCCTGCGCGAGGGCCCTCCCAACCAGCATCCTGGGCAAGGCACGGCAAATCGGCGCTTTTCATTTGCCAACGCCATGATTGAACTGTTCTGGGTAAGCGATCCAGCAGAAGCGCAGAGTGAATCTACGCGGCGCACGCTGCTTTGGGAGAGATGGTCTGGCCGGGAGAGTCACGCTTCCCCATTCGGGATCTGCGTGCGTCCCGCCGACCCTCAGCATCCTGAACCGCCATTCCCCGCATGGGAGTACCGGCCGAGCTACCTGCCCGACCCACTCGCCATGCACATTGCTGAAGCGGGGATTGAGGAGCCGATGTGGGTCCACATGAGCTTCATGCGCCGCGCTCACCGCGAACAGAACTTCATCGAGCATCCAATCGGCGTTCGCGAGATCACGGGTTTGATTCTTACAACTCCGGTGCCGCTCCGCTCCGCTGCATCTCAATCCATAGTTGAAAACAAGATTCTCTCGATTCGGGAGGGCCCCAAACCATTCCTGGAAATCGAATTTGACGGCGCACAGCGGCATCAGACAAAAGACTTCGGTCCACACCTGCCGCTCGCGTTTTACTTGTAGGTGCGGGTTCTGGCAATCGCGCTCCATCCCCGCTTCCGCTACAATTTTGAGGTATGGTCGAGCAATCTCAGGACACCGTTTCTGTCGAGTTCACCGTCGGCATTGGAGACGGCAAATTCACCGCGACAGCGATTGTGCCGGCCGGCCAAACCAACCTCACCCAGATCCTGCCCGTCCTGCAATCGCTCGACGATTCGCTCATCGCCGGCGTCGCCTCACAGTTGAGCGATGTCGGCCGCAAAATTTCATGCAAAGCCGGCTGTGGCGCCTGCTGCCGCCAGATGGTTCCCATCAGTATCTTTGAGGCCGAGGCCCTCAGCGCCTGGATTCGCACCCTTCCCGAATCGCACCAACAGGAACTCGCCGGCCGTTTCCATCGGGCGCTCCTCAAGCTTTCTGCTGTCGGCCTTATTGATCGCATGGTCAACGAAGACTGGTTCGCCGAAACCGAATCCGCCCGCGATTTGGCCCTCGCATACCTCTACCAGCGCATCCCCTGTCCCTTTCTTGAGAACGAGTCCTGCTCCATTCATCCCATCCGCCCGCTTGCCTGCCGCGAATACCTCGTAACCTCTGAGCCCGAGCACTGCTTCGATCCGGCTACTCTCCAGAGCGTGCCTGTCAACCTGCCGCTCCACTTTTCCCGCGTTCTCAATCGCATCGGCGCCGATCTCGAAGGCGATGCACGCGGCTGGATTCCACTGCTCTTTCTCTTTGCCTGGATGAAAAGCAGTGCACGCCCCGGCGACGCGGTGGCCGGTGACGGTCCGCAGGTCCTCTATGAATTCGTTAAACGCATTAGCGAGGGCCAAATCCCCGTACCCTCCTGAACCTTCCGCCGGGAATTAGGCCCTCAGATCCCGCTGACTCGCTATTCCCTGCAATTTCACACCGCTCGCCCCGCCGCAACCCCCGAAGCCCAGGCCCACTGAAAATTGAACCCGCCCAGTTGCCCCGTCACATCCACAGCTTCCCCAATAAAGAAAAGCCCTGGAACCGTTCGCGCCTCCATTGTCCGCGCCTGCAAGTCATTGGTATCCACGCCCCCGGCAGTGACCTCGGCCTTTTCAAACCCTTCTGTGCCCACGGGATGCAGCGTCCACCGGTGCAGCTTCCGCTCGCAGGCATCGAGTGCTGCATTTGACCAGCCCGACGGCGCACCCGCCTCCGCCAAATGTTGTGCCAGTCGTTGCGGCAAGACCTCTCGCAATGCCTGCTTCAGCGCACCTAAATCCCTCCGCGCCGCAGGCTTTGTCAGCGCCTCCAGCACATTCCGCTCTGGCGCAAAATCCAACACCAACTCATCCCCCGGCCGCCAATACGACGACGCCTGCAATACCGCCGGCCCGCTTAGCCCCCGGTGCGTCACCAACATCTTTTCCCTGAATTTTGCGCTACCGGCCGATGCCACCACTTCCGCGGCAACCCCCGCCAGCTCCATCCAACCAGTCTCATTCCCGCCCAGAGTGAGCGGAACCAGCGCCGGTCTGGGCGCAACCACCGCCAGGCCGAACTGCCGCGCCAGATCGTATGCCAACCCGGTAGCTCCCATCTTGGGAATCGACAATCCCCCTGTCGCCACCACCAGCGCCCCAGCCGCAAACTCGCCTTGCGAACACCCCACACGAAACCCGCCGCCCGCCGCTCGCTCCACTTGAATTTCTCGTGCGTTCAGGACAAGCTCAACGCTCCCCTGCATCTCCTTGGCCCGCTCGCACTCGGCCAAAAGCATGTCGAGAATCGCGCGCGCCGACCCGTCGCAGAATAGCTGGCCCAGTGTTTTCTCATGCCACGCGATTCCGTACCGCTCGACCATCTCGATAAAGTGCCGAGGCTGATAAAGCGCCAGAGCCGACTTCGCAAAATGCGGATTTTCAGAAATGAAATTGCCAGGCCCGCAGTGCAGATTGGTAAAGTTGCACCGGCCGCCGCCCGAGATGAGAATCTTCCGCCCCGGCTGCCCATTGTGCTCCAGCAGCGCCACCCGCCGCCCGCGCTGCCCGGCCGTCGCCGCGCACATCAGCCCAGCCGCCCCCGCCCCCAAAACAATCACATCGAATTGGCGGTGCGGTGCACTCATAGCTCTCGTTCAGAATAGCCGCACGTATCCAGCTTCCGAATGAAACGCTCATCTCGAGCTACATCTCCCACCAATCGAGCAAGACCATGCGCGGATAGTAGAGGCCGGCGCGGAGGACGGCGTCATGGCCGTGCAGGTTGCGCAGAATTTGGGCATAGGCTTCAAGCTGCGGCGCGAAGAGTCTTCTTAGCTCGGGCAAAGCTGCGGTTGGATCGAGATTGTCGGCGTGAGCGGTTTTGTAGTCGACGATCCACCAGGCCTGCTGGCCTTCGGATTGCGGATCGAGGCCGGCGCGGAAGATGCGGTCTACGCGCACCGTACGCAAGCTGCCGGCGACGACTCCTGCCCAGCGGAGTTCGCTGGCTGCATCGGTGTGGGGCGACAAGATCCATTGGGCGATGGGGTCGCTGGAGGTATTGAGCGCAATTTGGAGGGCCTGAGCAGCGATTTTGGCAGACTGTGCCGAATCGAGGCCGGAGGTGCGCGCCTGGGCGGCGATGCGGGGTTCGACGCGCAGAAGAGCAGTACGGGCTGCGGTCCAATCGCCGGTTGCGCGGAGGCGGGAAAGCTCTTCAAGGAGCGCGTGGACGGCGGTTCCCAATGCGCGTGAGAGGAGGCCGCCTTGATGGCGGATGTAGAGCGTGCTTTTTCCAGTCTCTGCAACGAATGGTCTGCGGGTCCAACTGTCGTCCCCGGTCTCAGAATCGAGACCGGGGGCACCCAGCTTGTTTTGGTAGTTCACCGGCAAACGACGGAGCAGCGTCGGTATGATCGGCGATGGCATCTGAAAAAGATTGCTCTCGCTGGAGGCGGCGATGGATTCGAGTACATGTTCATTGTCAGCGGCAGAGTCTGCTTTAGTGGACTTCCACTCCTCGAAGCGCGCGCGCACTTCTTCTTCAAGCGCCGGCCAGGCAGTTGCCAGGAGGCTGGCCGCGGGGGCGGGAAGGCTGAGGCTACCGTCTGCTTCCACCTTGTAGGCGGGGCGGGCGAAGAGATGCAGCTCTTCGCGGGCGCGGGTGGCGGCGACGTAGAGAATGCGCCGGTCCTCCTGTGCCTCACGCTGACGATAGACCTTATCCACCCATTGTTTGGCGGAGCCTCGATCCTCGCCCTTGGGCTGGAAAGGCGCAACAAGGAATTCGGTGATCGCCCCGGACTCCTCTGGCTGCGGGAGTCCAAGTTCGAGCCAGCTCAGCATCGTGCGCCCGCCGCGGCCACCGCCGGCTTGCAGGTCAGGCACGATCACCACCTCGAACTCCAGACCCTTGGACTTGTGGATGGTCATCAACAGGACGCCGCAGTCGCTGTCGGCGGCGGGATCGGGCAAGGCGGTCAACTTTTCCAGGGTTGCGCTGAGCGCGGGGCCGAGCAGATCCTGCTCGCCGGCCGGCAGACGGTCGAGGCAGCTCCATAAAAGATCGAGATTGGCGCTTGCGGTGGCATCGACGCAGTCGGCTCCGCCCAGGCACAGCCATGCTTGCTCAAGCCATGTTCCCAACGATGCGGTGGGCTGCGAGGCGCGAAATGCCTGTGTCGAATCGAGTGCGCTGAGGACGCGCAAGGCTGCCGGACGCCCCTCCTCACCGAGCAGCGGCAAGCGCTCGGCAAGCAGCTCGGGAATAGGGTGCGCTAGCAATGTCGGGTCGTCGGCGCTGGTAAGGCGGTAGAGGTCTTCAAGCGAGAGACCGCACCATGGAGCGCGGAGCACACCCAGCCAGGAGACGCGGTCGTGGGGATTAAGCAGAGCACGCGCCAGGGCCAGGGCATCGAGCACCTCGGGTCGGGCAGCGAGCTTTTCCAGATCGACGGCGCGGAAGGGGATTTTCGCGGAGCGCAGTGCCTGGGCGATGGGAACGAGGCTAATGCGGGCGCGGGCGAGCACGGCGATGCGGTATTTTTCGCCTCTTGCGCGGGCCTCTGCGATGCGTTCCGCTTGGTTCTGGATGAGAGCGATGATCTGCTGGGTTTGCGCGGCGTGCGCAGATTCTTTCTCGCGAATCGCGTCAGGATCGGCGGCTTTTCCCGGCCCGGTGCGCGGCACAAATTCAAGATGCGTGGCGAAACGCGGATTGTGGCTGGCTTCTTCTATGCGGGCGGGTTCAGCAGAGGAAAACGCAACGAAGCTACCGTCGGGTGTTGCGAAGACCTGGCCTAGAACCTCATTGAGCCGCTCGACGAGCGAGGGCGCTGTACGGAAGTTGGCGTGGAGGGGGACGAAGTCGAACAAAAGCGGTTCGTCCTGCGGGAGTTCAAGGCCAGCCATGCGCACGCGGGAGAAGAGTTCGGCGTCGGCGTCGCGGAAGAAGTAGATGGATTGCATAGGATCGCCTACGGCAAAGCAGGTGCGGCCTACCCGCTCGGGCCATGCGGCGATGAGGCCAGCGAGTAACTGGTGCTGGCGGCGGCTGGTGTCCTGGAACTCGTCGACCAGCAGGTGACGAATGCCGTCGGCGACAGCGAAGGCGGCGTCGGAGGGCAGGCCGTCGTTACCTTTCAGGACGCTTTGAGCGATCTGTGCGACTTCAATGAAGTCCACCCGGCCAGCCTCGGCAAAAACGACTTTGAGCTGGGCGGCGGCGTGGCGGAGCAGGGTGAAACAGGCGCGGACGATGCGCCAGTCGTCCTCTGTGTAGCGCGCCGGAGGTAGATCGCGAACCGCGGCCAGCGCGGATTCCAGGCCAGGGACGGCGTTGAGGCGGGCGATCAGGTCGAGTATATGGGCCTTCTCGCGCTTACGGTCGGCGGGGAAGCCAAGCCGGATATTTACCTGCCTGCGGAAGGCGCAATCGCCGGTGAGGAGCAGTGCGGCCAGGCAGATGCAGGCCTGGCGCGCTTCTTCGAGCGAATCGCTGGAACTGAATGGCGCCGAGGGAAACTCTGCCAACTCGGCGAGTTCGCGGTGGAGCAGGCCGCTTGTCTGCTCGCAGGCGAATCGCGCCAGTTCAAGGGCTTCTTCACGCCCGCCGGGAACTTGATCGAGAAGCTGGCTTAGGGAGGTGAGCGCGGCGCGGACAGCGTGGCCGAAAGGGCGCTCCAGACTCTCGCGCAGGGCGTCCGCGTCCGGTTCGCGGTCAAGCACGAAATCGTGCATCCAGCGGTCACGCTTTGAGAGCATTTCGACAAGCAACTGTTCCATCTCCTGCCAGTTGTTGTCGCGCCATAGCAAAAGCGATTCGATTGCGCCACTGAGGGCTAGGTCGCCCTGCCCGATTTTTCCCAAGGTCAGGCGGGCTGCGCGGCGGTAGAGATCGTTGGGCTGCTCGGCGATTTCGAGGCCGCCGCCGAGGCCGGAGAGCAACGGCTGCTGCAAGGCCAGGTCGCGGCAGAAAGAGTCGATGGTGGAGATGCGCAGTTGCGCGGGCAGATCGAGGAGCTTCCAGCCGCGCGCATGGGAGTGCTCCAGTGCGCGGCGGGCCAGGGCGTCCATGGAGAATTCGTCGTCTGCGCGTGGCGGCGCGGCGTTCGCGGCTGCGTTTTCAAGCTCGGCGAGGATGCGGTGGCGCATCTCGGTCGCGGCGGCGATGGTGAAGGTGATGGCCACGACCTGACCCGGTTCGTCGACCTCGGCCAGCAAGCGGAGAAAGCGTCGGGTGAGCAGGTCGGTCTTGCCGGAGCCGGCAGGGGCCTGGACGAGGATCGAGCGGCTAGGATCCAAGGCGTGTTGACGCTGGGACTGGTCGGGCGGCGCAGTTTTCGTCGGGGCTTTATTCATCGACGGCCTCCGTGCTATCCGCATCATCGCCTGCTTCAACCGAGGGTTGATTCTCTCTCTCTTCTACGCGGCAGATAGTTTGCAGGCCGCAGCGCTCGCAGGTCTTTGGATACTCGCGCGGGTCCACCTCGGCGCGGCCGGCCAGGAAGTCCCGAGCGAGCTGCTCGATGCACTCGCGCCAGTCGATAAGCTGCTCGGCAGCCAGCTCGTTCTTGACCAGAGAACTGTTCCCTTTGAGGCTCGCGAAGAGAGTGGCCGTGGGATCGCCGACGTGGCCGGTAAAGGCCAGGTCGCCGGGGCGCACTTTGGCAAAGGCGAGGCCCCCCAGTTCTCCATCGAGGGCAAAGCCAGCATAAAGCGGCAGTTGCACATCGTCGGGGCGGGGCAGCTCCCAGGACCTTGGAGAGACGTCGCCGGATTTGTAGTCGATGACCAACAGCGAGCCATCCTTGAGACGATCGATGCGGTCGAGGCGCAGGTCGAGGGTGAGTCCGGCGAGGCTGATGGTGCGGGCAGCTTCCGTTTCGACAACCTCAAAATCAACTCGCATCGCTTCGTAGTCCAGCCACGCAGTGACCAGACGGGTGAGGCGTTGCTCTTCGAGTTCCAGATAGCGGGGGGGCATCCGCTGGCGGAGCCCTTCGCGCAACTCATCCTGGAAGACGCGCCGAACGTGGTTAGCTACGAATCGCTCCCGGTCCTCCAGACCCTGGAGTTGACTCAGTGTGCGAATCCCCTCCGGCGGCCCGCCCCAGATGGCATGAAGGACGGCATGGAGCAACTGTCCGCGCTGGGAGGGGGTCAGTCCCGCCTCGGCGGGCTCCCAGCCTTGTGCGCCAAGACGTGCAGTGGCGAAGGCCTTGAAGGGGCACTGCGATTGGGAGGTAAGTACGCTTGCGCCGCCTTGCACTTTGCCGTGCGGGAAGGGAATGAGGCTGGCGTCTTCGTAAGGTGCGGCAAGAGGTTCGGGGCGGGGTGGGGTGACTGGCGGCTCCTCGGCCTCCCCGGCAAGCTGGGTGATTAGCCGCGAGGGGCGTGCTTCAACGCCCTCGGATTGTTTGGCATAGCTGAAATGGACTTCGGGCGCGGAGGCCGTTAGGCGCGTAGTGATGGATTGAGCCAAGTCCCAGTCCAGTTGCGGAGAGGCATGCGGCATCATGGCCATGCGCTGCACGTCGAGCGGCAGCAGGGGATGAGTCGCGCCGCCCGCCGGCCAGGCGTCCTCAGTGGCGCCGAGGAACCAGACAGCCTCGGCAGTGAGACCGGCGGACTCGGCGGGGCCGGCAATCTGGATGGGCGCGTCCTGAGATTCGGGGGCAAACAGAGTTTCGTCCAGGGCGCGAGCCAGCGCGGAGAGGAATTCAGCCCAGTGAATGCGGCGGCCATCGAAGCCGAGTGAACCGGCGGTTTCAACGGCCTGCTGCCAGCGGTGGACGGCCTGGAACTCGGCGCTCCCTAATGAGCGCGACCCCGGCCAGCTTGCGGTCTCAAGCAACCGCGGAAGCAGCTCGGCCCAGTCGAGTGGGGTTTGTGGGCGGTGGGCAAAATCTTCAAGGCGGCGTTGGGCCTCGACGACGCGGTTGACCCAATCTGCTGGTAGCGGGGAGGAGCTAAACGCATGGATGAACGCGCCAAGCGTCCATTGGGGCTGTTCGAGGCCGCGGCGGCGCAACGTGCGCATCTGCGCCTGGAGCGCGGACGATTCCTGCGGGCTGGCAGCGGCATGGCCGGTGGAGAAGAGCCAATCGAGTTCGTGCTCGGCAAGCGCGCCGCTGAGCCAGCGCAGCAGCAGATGAGCGGCTCGTGGCAAAGCTACCTGGCTGAGAGGAATTCCCAGCGAGAACTCGAAGAGCGGGGCGCTGGCGGAGCCGGTGAGACTGAGAAAGGCTCGTTCGATCTGGCCGCGGCTGGAGCGGTCGCCGGCATTTTGCGTGACGACGAGAAGCCGGGCGCGGGGATTGGCGGCAAGCTGACTCTTGCACCAGAGGGCGCAGGCGTCGAGTTCGGCTGGGGCGTCGGTGGCCTGGTGGAAGTGAATCTTCGCGGCAGGTTGATCGGGGATGGCCAACTGCCACGTGCCCCAGGCATCGAATAGAGCCCGCTGGGTGGGCAGGATGCGGTCGAAGCCAGCCAGCAGGAGGCGCGGGCGTTCGAGCCGATCGCTTCCGAGCTGCGAGATCAGTTCGAGCGGGAGACGGGCGGGGCTGAGCAGGTTGCCGTTGCGGCAGGCTTGGTCAAAGGCCGCGAGCCAGTTGCTGAAGGCGGCCGCATCCTGCTGCCATGCGGCGCGGACGGCTGGGCGCAGGAACTGGGGCGCGTAGCCACAGAGTAGCTCGTGGGCTTCCATGGCCAGTGCTGCCAGACGGTGGCGCGGGCCTTCGAGCAGAGTGGCCAGACGTCCGTCGGCGCCGGCGATCTCCGCCCAGAGGGATTGCTCCTGCGCGGGGTTCAGCAGCAGGCGGCCGTCGCGCGTGCGCTCGTCCCACGCAGAGCGGACGAAGCTCTTCCAGTCGAGAATGTTGGGAGCGGGCCAGGCGGTCAGCCCTTCGGAGCGACGGGCGCGATGGAAGGCCGCGGCCAGGGCGCGCGCGGCACGGTCGCTGGCCGTCACCACCAGGCCGCCGTTGCGCAGACACGTGTCGATTTCGGCTTGCGACTCTGGCTCAGCTTCTGGTGTTGGCCCCATTCCAGGGTTATACGCCGTCAGGCTGGGGAAATCCTAGCTGGACAGTTGCACAGATGCACGGTTTCTGTGCTTTTGTGCTACGCAATTTTTTAAGTTGTTGATAAAATTCATGTTATGCGATGATTTTGGGCATTTGCACACATGGACAGGTTCTGTGCTTCTTTGCTACTTGCCGGTGAAACTCCTTTATTATGAATGGGTTATTTTTGGCAGCACAGTTAGACGGTCGAAAAAACGTAACAAACTTTTGCTAATTGTCCACATCTTTAACATTTTAGGATGGTTACATCCAAAATAGAGTGGCTCCGGCGGGATGGTTGCGACGATGTTGCGCATGGTTTCTCCAGTCGGCAGGGGTTTGACCCGCATTTCCCCTATCTCCCAGTGTGCGCCAACGGCTGGATATTTTCGGCAAACCCCTGCGGTGGGGTAGCCGCAACTCTCCCAGGTCCGAAAATCCGGACCCCGGGCACCCACCGCGAAATATAAGTGCTGGTCGTCCAATGTCTCGTTTATGGAGACGTTTGACGACCAGCTTCTTGCGCAACCGGCCCCAAGCCAGGGAGGGGGACGCCGTTTACCGCCTAGTGAACACCGCAGTCGCCCTTATACTGCAAGGGCTGGGTCGTGAGCGGGAAGACCGCAGAATTTGTCAAACTACCACTCGTTCCCGTGACGGTGATGGTGGAATTCCCGATGTACGTGGAAGAGCTATATGCAGAGGTAAGTGTCAGTGTCGCGGTTCCTACGGAGGATGTAGTGATTGAGGCGGCGGGGGAAAATCTGGCTGTCACTCCCGCCGGCAGGCCGCTAATCGAGAGCGCCACCGTTCCATTGAAGCCGTACCACGCCGACGCAGCGACTGTGTAACTGATCGAATGGCCTAATGACAACGCTGTCTGTGACGGATTGTTGGGAGTTGCCGTGACGTAGAATGCTGGCGTAAGCGTCGTGCATGTCGATGGATCGGCGGGAGGCTGCTGGAAAACGAACGTGTGGTATATGGTGTCCTCAAAGACGCCGACGTTGTTGCTTTGCGCGCAGTCCAGCGTCGAAGAGGAAAGTGTGACGGATAGACTGACTCCAGAGCCGGTGGCTGTTCCAACGCTCTGGCTGTCAGTCCACGTCATCGTCTTGCCCAATCCCCAATTGAGGCTACCATTGACTCCACCTTTACCGGTAATACCATATGTAACGTTAAAGCTTTGACCCACAGTCGTCTGGTTCTGTCCGCCAAGCGTATAAGTCGTCTGAGTGTTCTCGCCCTGTTGGAAAGTGTTAGTTGGATTATTGCCGCCCGGCGTCTGCGGACCTTCCAGTGTTACACCCTCCTGCTGACTACTTTCTGGCTCTTCTAATCCGGCTGGGACGGGGACGTAACGGCAGTTACTGCCTACGGTGACTGGGAGAGTGCCGCAAACTGTTTCGCTAGATGTATTTGCAGCCAGCGGGCTTGCCGTGGCGGGATAAGGGGCGATCGGATTTGTAGGGCCGTTGTAAAAAAGGAGCGGGTCCGTTTGCAAGATTGGGAGGAAGTCCGCCGGGGTGCATCCGCATTGATCGACTAAGGTGCATGTTCCAGCCGCATATTCCGATCGAATGAGGTTCTTGCAGATAGAAGCCAAACCTGGCACATACTGTCCTGAAGGCGTTGATATTTGATTCAGGAGACTCTGCGGCACAGTCGAGGCCCCAGCCAAGGTGCCTAGCGCAACGTTTGCTGGGTTCGCCTCCATGGCGCTGGCGTACGCCTCAACGATGTCCGGGGACGGTGTCGTTCCGTTGGCCAGGGGCTGAACGCCTACGTTATAACCTGCCGGATCCGATTCATTACCAAAGACTGTAAGCTCCGGGTTGAGCCAGACTAGAAAAAGATCGTTGTTGTGGTTAATTGCATCTACGGCCGAACCGTTCGATTGGTTCGCGACCCCTGTTGCGTTTGTATAGGTCTCCTGGAATGCGGAGGTACTCGAAGACGTTGAAGAAGTAGCGAAACTCTGGCTTGCGGTAACGCCGAAGCCTGAATAAGTAATTCCGAAGCCCATGGTTAGCGTACTTCCCGTGGCAAAACTGCTTCCTATCGTTGTTGTCGTGCTATTTGTTGTTGTGTCAGTATAACCGTCCTGGCTTTTGTTGCCGGGCGGTGCATAGATGATGGATGTAACGCGGTATGCGGGTAAGATAGTAGCCGTGGTGACGGGGTAAGAATAGAGCTCAGCCGAAGCAAGGATCGAGGATGCGTATAAGCTCATGTCCTCGCCGCCGGCGATCAAAATGTCGCCATTGTAGATCATCGTAGCTGAATGATACGCGCGCGGTACGGTCATGTTCCCGGTCATTGCGAATGTGCGCGAAGACGGAGTGTAAACCTCCGCCGTGATGCAAGCGTTTGACCCAGACCCACAGCTTCCGAAGCCTCCCGCAATCAGGACCGTGCCGTCGGCGAGCGGGGTGGCGGTATGCTCAATTCGCGAGGAGGTCATGGTTCCGGTCGAAGCAAAAGAGGAACTAGAGGGTGTATAGATCTCCGCGGAAGATAGAGTCGTTCCAGAGGTATTTTGTCCTCCCGCAAGGAGGACGGTGCCATCGGTCAACAGCGTCGCCGTGTGCTGGCAGCGCGTGGTTGTCATGTTCCCAACAAGCGTGAATTTCTGCGTCGAAGGATTGTAAGTTTCGGCCGTATTCCAGGCGACCTGTCCGGAATAGTTCCCCTGCCCGCCGGCGATGAGAACCGTGCCGTTCGACAAGAGCGTCGCGGTTTGGGTGGTTCTCCGGGTACTCATGCTTCCCGTCGTAGCGGTAAAAGTTCCGGTGGCTGGGTTATAAATCTCGGCGGATGTCAGTCCAGCATTATCTCCGATATCTCCTCCCGCGATGAGGACGGTGCCATCCTGGAGAAGGGTTGCGGTGGCATGGTATCGTACAGCATTCATCGGCCCGATCTTCAAGCCTTGTGGATGTGTTGAACTAGGCGGTGTGTACAGGCTGAAGTTTCCACTTGACGGGATATAGAGCTCTGCCGTTGTGTTCCCTGACCCGCCCGTAATCAGTACCGTGCCATCATTGAGAAGGGTGGCAGTGCTTCCACAACCTCTGGCAACATTCAACGATCCAGTAGGTCCGAAATCCAGTGCGGCTTGGTTTGGGTCATAAATCTCCGCATCCTTTGTTGCGTTTGCGCCTGATTGAAAATAATTGCCGTTGGTGCCGCCAACAATAAGAATCATGCTGTTTTGCAGCGGCGTGGCCGTTTGACAGATTAAGGGCTCGGCCATGCTCCCAGTCGTGGAAAAAGTTTGAGAATTCCCATAGCCGGTGCTAATGAGCGCCAGCAGAAGAAGAAAAAGAACGCGGTATTGAATTAATCGATAAGGCAGCGGCATAATCGCTTTCTCCAAAGATGCAGTTGAAGGAAAACCCCGGAAAACTGCCCGCATTAGAGTTCGCCGCAGGCAGTTCGCCGAAAAGCCGGTGCGCCCTTACTGCAACGTGACGAGCACCTCGATGACGCCGGTTCCGGAATCGAGCGGGCCGAGGGCCTTGCCGATGACTGCGCCGAGCATCTGAGTGCGATCTGTGCCCTTCATGGCATAGCCAACCCTGGAGGAAGAGACCAGCAGATCTCCGACTTTGATGGGACCGTTCTCCGCCGTCACTTTGGTGGGAACCCTACCTACCATGGCCATGGGCACTTCGGTTGCGTTGGTTTCGGGAGTGGGCGGCTGTTTTCTGCCGACAAAGCCCGGCTTGGTGGAATAGATTCCCGCAACCAGCGTGGAATAGGCCTGATTGGATTTGATGAATTTGCCGGGAGCGTTGGGATCGATGACCATCAGATCGCCCGGTTCGTAGCTGGGCCTGCTTCCAGTGACACCGACCGACTCGGCAAAGTCGGCGCCGCAGTTAGCGGGGATGAATGCAGTGGTTTGGGTGGTGCCGTCGGGAAAGACAACCCCGCCGGAGGAAGACCGGATTTGACCGGCAACATCGAGTGCATAGGCTGGAGCCGTCGTTCCGACACCAACCTTACCCGCAAAGAAATTCTTGGCGGCCGAATCTTCCTGAGAAATGCCGTAATTGTTTGTGATTGTGGCGCCGTTCGCGTAGGCTGGAGCCCCCAATTCAAGGCCATAGTAGTTTGGAATTACAAGGCTTGCAGGCCCATTTGTAGCACCAAACGCCGGTGTCACCCAGGCTCCGCGAACGGCGGTTACAGAGCCACCTTGCACCGACGGCGACAGTCGGACAACGTTCACATTCGTGACCTGCGTTGCGGCTGGGACGTTAAATTCAGTTCCCGCCCCGAAGTTGCCGCCATACAACGAGGTGAAGCCGGACGTATTCGATGAGGAATCTATAGATCCGTAGGCAACCAAGCCGTATAAGTAGTTGGTAGACGTTGCGCCCGACGCAATCAGCGATGGCGAAAACATTCCTCCCACCACCTGCCTCGACGTTCCGTCGGTAGCAGTCACTACCGGAGCAGCGAGGTAGCCGTTGTATTGCGTGCTGCTGGCAGTGGTTGGGTTCGTGAGTTGAGCGTTGACCACATCCCACGCATATGTGGTAAAAGTGCCCGGATAGGAATTCATCACGTAGGTTGCTGCCGCTGGAGGCGCAGCCGCAGTCGTCGATATCATTCCGTTTATCGCGACGTTGCCACCTGAAACTGTGATGGGCGAACTGCTCCCGGAGCCCAATGTTGCGGATCCCGAATACACCGGCACCGCGCCTGAAACGCCGTTGTTCCCGTTCGTCACTGGGGTTTGCGCCGCTGCGGTCATTGCAAACGCCGCGATGCACACTATCACTGCCGCCTTAGTCTTGTGCATTGTTTTTCCTCTCCCGGTGCTGATTCGCGAATTCAAAGCATTGCTTACGCCGCAGACAGGATGGGCTATTACCCACTCACGGTCAATCAAATTCTTCTTACTTGCATAGATTTTTACAATGTGATGAGCGGGTAACCACCCGTAGTTATTAAATAGGCAATAGCGGGACGCCCCATGTCTCCCGCGTCAACTCGTTATTGCCAAGACGGAGGTTCGCAGAGCGATCGGGGTTCGGGCTGGGTAGGGGGCTGGGGATGCGGTTGGGCACTGGGGTTGGGATTTGGCGATTGCTTGGCTATTGGGCTATATCGGATCAAGAGGCTGCGGAAAAATACAGGGTTTTAGCTGAAATGGGCGAAAATCATACCTCAGGGGCTAAAGCCCATCGTTTCTTTTCAGCGACTTGTGGCACGACTGAAGTCGTGCCCTGACGCATAACGCTTCCCGAAGATAGTTTTTCCGCAACCTGTATCACCCGGATCAAGTCGTGGTGCCGGGATTGTGCCAACCACCGTCGGCTGCGATCAGGGCATCGGCTTGTTTCGGGCCCCAGGTGCCGCGCTTGTAGGGGCGAACGCGCGGATGGTGCTTGAGTACCTGATCGACCACCATCCATGCGGCTTCTACCGCGTCTTCGCGGGTAAAGAGTCCCCCGTCGCCTTTCATGGCGTCGCCCAGCAGGCGCTCATAGGGCGATTCTTCTCCGGGCTGCTGTTCAAGCAGATAAAGCTCTCGCTGTTCTCCGATAAATTCCTCACCTTTAAGCTTGACGCGAGCGGCAAGGCCGATCTCCGCGTTGGGAGAGAGCCGGAAGCGAAGATAATTCCCTTGGCCTGTGGCTGCCGCTGCGTCCGCGAAGAGCTTCTGCGGCGGAGGCTTCAGTTCGACAAGCACTTCGGTTGCTGTCGCGGGCAGATATTTTCCAGAGCGCAGATACCACGGCACGCCGTCCCAGCGCCATGAGTCGATAAACAGCCGAAGGGCGCAATAGGTCTCGACGTCGGAGTTCCTTGCTACGGCGTCTTCTTGGCGGTAACCCGCATATTGACCGCGCACCACGTCGACGGGTTTCAAAGGACGGATGGCCTTGAATACGGTCGCCTTCTCTGTTTGCACTTCGGCGAAGTGCCGGCCCGCGGGCGGTTCCATGGCGAGCAGCGCGACGATCTGAAAGAGATGATTCTGGATGACGTCGCGCAAGCAGCCGGCGGACTCGTAAAATGCGCCGCGCGCACCCACGCCGAAGCTTTCAGAAAGGGTGATCTGGACGCTGGAGATGTAATTGCGGTTCCAGATTGGTTCAAGGAATGAATTGGCAAAACGGAAATAAAGGATATTCATGATCGCTTCCTTGCCCAGGAAGTGATCGATGCGAAAGATGGAGTCTTCAGGGAAAACCGACCGTGCCACGCGGTTGAGCGCGCGGGCCGAGGCCAGGTCGCGCCCAAACGGCTTCTCGACGATGACTCGCGCATGCTCAGCCAGCCCAGCGGCGCCCAGGCCTTTGATCACGGTTTCAAAGAGCGACGGCGGGATGGCGAGGTAATGAGCGGGGCGGCGCGCTTTGCCGAGCGCCTGCTTGATGGCCGCGAACGTGTTGCTGTCGTTATAGTCCCCGCTCACATATTTGAGGAGCGCCAGGAGACGATGAAACGCCTGCTTGTTGTCGATTCCGCCCGACTGCCCAATGCTGTGCGCGACTCGTTTGTGCAGGCGCTCGAGACTCCACTTCGGAAACGCAACGCCGATGATGGGGACGTTGAGGGTTCCGCGTTTCACCATCGCGTAGAGTGCGGGGAAGATCATCTTGTGGGCGAGATCGCCCGTGACGCCATAGACCACAAGAGCATCGGAATGAGATGTGCGCATGGGGCACCTCCTTTTCGGAGGCCGTTTTTGGGGAAGGCCGCCGAACCTGGATCACAATCCCGATGATAGCTTGCGATTCGGGCGTAAACGAAATGCGCGTGGCTGAAGCCAGTTTGACCGGAGGGCTTCATTCAGGAGCCTCGACCCACATGGTGGGTACCCCGCCCCTGCTCCTTCCGGGAAGCTCGGCTAAGCGGTTGTACACTGGGGTTGTGAATTGGCGATTGCTTGGCTTCTCGTTGCTTGCGGCGGTCTTGCTGGTGGGGTGCCATTCGGGCTCGACGGCTGGGTCGGAGCAATCGTCCTCCAGCGCGAACTACAAAGTCTATAAGCTGCGCGGCAAGGTGGTTGCGACGGACGCGGCCAAGGGCGAGGCGACGCTCAACCATGAGGCCATTCCGGGCTTCATGGACGCGATGACCATGCCCTACAAGCTGAAGGATCCGAGCATCCTGAGCGAGCTGCATCCGGGCGATGTGATTACCGCCGACGTGCTGGTTTCGCCGGACCCCAATGCCGGCTATCTGGTCGATCATATTGTGGTGGTGGCGCAGGGCAGGGCGGATTACAAGCCGGCGATCAGCTATCACGTGCCAGCGCCGGGCGACGCAACGCCGGACTTTAAGCTGCGCAACCAGGATGGGCGGCCGATTCATCTGGGGCAGTTCAAGGGCAACGCGCTGCTGGTCACGTTCATCTACACGCGCTGCCCGTCGCCGGAGTTTTGCCCGAGGGTGACGCGCAACTTTGCCGAGATCGAGAAGGAGTTGGCGGCCAATCCGGCGGTCTACGCGAAGACGCACCTGCTGTGCGTCAGCTTCGACCCGGAACACGACACGCCGGATCGGCTGCGGGCCTATGGGGCAACCTATATCGGCAGCGACGCCAAGAACGCCTTTGCGCATTGGGATTTTGCGGTGCCGGAGAAGCCTGTGCTGCTGGAGATGGCGAAGTTCTTCGACCTGGGGATGACCAGCGATGCGGAGGGAACGATTACGCATACGCTTTCGACTACGCTGATTGGCCTGGACGGCAAGGTGGTGCGTTTTTATCCGGGAAATGAGTGGACGGCGGAGCAGATTGTGGCCGATGTGAAGCAGCTGGAGGGGAACGCAAGCTAAGTGCTGGAAGTGGTCAGACCACCGTGTATAATCCAGAAAGTTTCAGGTTTCCCAAGAACGCATCCAGTCATTCGGGGTTTGGGCGGAGGGTGCAGGCAATGCAAGCTGCTGAAAGAGACCAATAATCGGTAAGCACGGGGCGAAAGCATTCCACAGGGGCTAAAGCCCGCTTTTGTTTTATTGCGCTCACGGCACGACTGAAGTCGTGCCCTGACGCTTCTTGCGCGCCGTGGCGAGTTTTTCTGCAAGCTGTGAAGTCGTGCCCTGATACCGTGCCAGAGTTTTTTGACGGGTTTCTAGGCACCTGACTGCGTGACTTGGTGCGTGGCAATTGAGCGCAGTGGTATCCCACCCTAGCCGCAACAACAAATACGCGGCGAGGGTGGGGCACCCATGACCTGTGCTATTTGTGGGCGTGCTAAGAAGAACATCACTTAAGAAAAGGATAAGGAGTAAGCGACCGATGAGTCATGGATTGAATATCCGCAAGGATGCGGAGTTGGATTTTCTTTCACTGGGTGCGTTGGTACACCGGCTCGATCCGGGGATTATCCCCTTCCGCAAGGCGACAGAGTGCCAGATTCACGTGAGCGGCGGCGAATTCAATGTGGCCGCCAACCTTTCCGACTGTTTTGGGATGAAGGCGGCAATCGCGTCGGCGATGTCGGACTATCCGATCGGCGACCTGATTGCCGAGCGGGTGCGGGCCATGGGCGTGAAGACGTTCTACAAGTATTTCAAGCACGACGGCGTGACGGGGCCGAACATGGCCACGGTGTACAGCGATCGCGGCGCCGGGGTGCGCGCTCCCGTGGTGTTCTACAACCGGTGCAACGAGGCCGCGGGCCGGCTGAAGGTGGGGGATTTCGACTGGAAGGCTATCTTTGCCGGAGGCGTGAAATGGGTACATAGCGGCGGCATTTTTGCGGCACTTTCTCCGACGACGGCTCCGCTGGCCGCGGAGATGATGCGGGAGGCCAAGGCGGCGGGGGCCATCACTTCGTTCGATCTGAATTACCGGCAGAAGCTGTGGGATATCTCCGGCGGTGCAGAGAAGGCGGTCGAGACGATCGGGAAGATTGTTGAGAATGTCGACGTGCTGGTGGGCAACGAAGAGGACTTGCAGAAGGGGCTGGGGATTCCGGGGCCGGAGGTGGCGGCGAAGTCGAAGCTCGACCCGAGCGTGTTCTTTGGCATGATCGACAATGTGATCAAGAAGCATCCGCATGTGAAGGTGGTTGCGACCACGCTGCGCGAAGTCCACAGCACCAACCGGCATAGCTGGAGCGCGGTGGCGTGGATTGACGGCAAGACGTACTCCGCACCGACGGCCGAGTTGGATGTGGTGGATCGCGTGGGCGGCGGGGACGGCTATGCGGCCGGCTTCATTTATGGCCTGCTGAACGGGGAGAAGCCGGAAGAGGCGGTCAAGCTGGGCTGGGCGCACGGCGCGCTTCTGACTACCTTCCCCGGCGACACCACGATGGCTACCCTCGATCAGGTGCGAGCCTTTGCCCAAGGCGGGTCAGCGCGCATCCAGCGGTAGGCGGCTCATTCATTTGGCGCGAACGGCGGGGCGGGGGTGGCGGGTCGGGCTGGGAAGCCAGGTCTGATAACACGGCTTGCTCACTTGCGCCGTCGCATGAGTGCCTGATTTGACACCCATTTATATTGGTTTGCGCGGCGAGTTTGCATATGAAACTGTTATCCTTGACCCGCACAGGGAATGAGGTTTGGCATGGCAAAAGTGACATTGGTCTTTGCCGTTCTGCTGGCGGGATTGGGCGTGGGCGGTTACATAGGCACCGGCAGCTCACACCCCACCGCGCTGATTCCGCTCTGGTTCGGCGTTGCGCTCGGCGTCTTCGGCTTCCTGGCGATCAGCGCGAATGAGGGCCGGCGCAAGCTCTTCATGCACATCAATGTGATGATCGGTTGTTTGGGCTTTTTGGGAACGATCGGTGAGATTGTTCGTAATCTTGTCTCCGGCAACGAAGTGGATCTGCCTGCAATGGTTGCGAAGCTCGGCCTGGCCTGGCTGCTGCTGTTCTATGTCATTCTGTGCGCGTGGTCGTTCGCCGTCGTGCGGCGTAGTCAAGCCATTGCCGCCATGCGTAAGGAAACCTCTGAGCCTGCGAAAAAGGAGTAGCGCTTGAGCACTATGCGGGGCGGCACGATGGGCCTAAGCAGTCGCGCCGAACGCTCGCCCCACGGGCGCGGGGTGCGCGGGTCCGACGGGGATTTGCCAAAACGGAAGCCCGATCTGAAGAAGATCTGGCCGCAGATCTGGAGCCTGGTGGCCCCGCGCAAGGGTCTGCTGGTGGCAGGCATGGGGTTAATGGCCGTTAACCGCCTGGCTGGTCTCGCGTTGCCTCTTGTCTCCAAGCCACTGCTGGATAAGGTGCTCGCTACGGATCATCCTCATCCCGAGTGGCTGCCGCGCATCATTGGAATCGTTCTTGCAGCCACCGCAGTGCAGGCCATCACATCTTTCTCGCTGACGCAACTGCTCTCGAAAGAAGGGCAGCGCTTGATTGCGGAGATGCGGCGGCAAGTCCAGCGGCACGTGGGACTGCTTTCTGTTGCCTACTACGACGCGAACCGTACGGGTAATCTGGTTTCGCGCATCATGACCGACGTAGAAGGCGTGCGTAACCTGGTGGGCACGGGACTGGTGGATTTTGTGGGCGGATCGCTGACCGCCGTGATGGTCTTCTTCTTTCTTCTGCATCGCAGTGCCACGGTTACGCTCACGGTCTTCGCAGTGGTCGGCGCGTTTGTGTTTGTTCTGCAATACGGGTTCAAGACCATTCGCCCCATCTTCCGCGAACGCGGCAAGATCAATGCCGAGGTTACTGGGAGGCTGACCGAGTCGCTGGGCGGCGTGCGGGTGATCAAGGGCTATCACGCCGAGGATCGCGAGGCGGGCGTCTTTGCCGCGGGAGTGGAGCGGCTGCTGCAAAACGTGATGAAGTCGCTGACCATGACCAGTGTGCTTGGCTCAGCTTCAACCACGGTGCTGGGGCTCGTGTCCACACTGGTGATGTGGCTGGGCGGCCATCTGGTGCTAAAGAATGCGTGGACGGTTGGCTCCTATTTTCAATACAACATGTTTCTCGCCCTGATGGTCGCGCCGGTCTTTCAGATGGTGAACATCGGCACGCAGTTGACGGAGGCTTTTGCCGGCCTGGACCGCACCAACGAAATCATGGCGGAGCTGGAAGAAAATCAGAGCCCTGGTCGCACGGTGAAGATGCCGCCCATTGAAGGCACGGTGCGGTTTGAGGATGTGGAGTTTGCCTACGACGAGGGCAAGCCGGTGCTGCACGGCGTCAGCTTTTTGGCCGAGCCGGGGACGGTGACCGCGCTGGTTGGATCGTCGGGATCGGGCAAATCCACGATCATCAGCCTGCTGTGCGCCTTCCATACGCCGACGACGGGCCGGGTGTTGGTGGACGGCATGGACCTTGCGCTCGTGGACCTGAATAGCTTTCGCTCGCAGCTGGGCGTGGTGCTACAGGAGTCGTTTCTCTTCGATGGGACGATTCGAGAGAACATCCTGTTTTCGCGGCCTGATGCGACCGAGGAGCAGTTTCTTTTTGCCTGCCGCACGGCGCGCGTGGACGAGTTTGCCGAGCGCTTTCCCGAGGCCTACGACACGATTGTGGGCGAGCGCGGGGTGAAGCTTTCGGGCGGGCAGCGGCAGAGGCTTTCGATCGCCCGCGCTCTGCTGGCGGAGCCGCGCATCCTTATTCTGGACGAGGCTACTAGCTCGCTGGACTCGGAGTCGGAGGCCATGATCCAGGCGGGGCTGAACCAACTGATGCAGGGGCGCACGACGTTCGTCATCGCCCACCGGTTATCAACCATCCGCCGCGCTGATCAGATTTTAGTGGTGGAGGGGGGAAAGATTGTGGAGCGGGGCAACCACGCGGAGCTCTTCGCGCTGGGCGGACGCTACTACGACCTCTACACTCGCCAGCACGGATTGGAAGCGAATCTGTTCCTTGCGCCGGGCGAGGGGGATTTGACGCCGGCCTAGGCGACGATGCGTCCGTCTCTCATTCTTGCTGGGCATTATGGTTGGCAGCGGTCGCGTGCCCATACATGTCGAACAGAGGCACAATTCTCTCCAGCCAATGCAGGTGCAGCCGATGCGCACCGTACATAAGGCCAACCTTCTCGCCCTCGGATAGAAGAGCTTGACCGGTCATTCCGGGCCAGCCATTTCTCACAAAAGGCCTGGAAAACGGATTCCCCTCCTGCCCGCCGTCATGAAGGTTGCGCGCCGTCAATAGGTCATCGGCGGTCTGGGACAGGGCGTCCGCGGTGAGCAGCGCGATGTTGGCTGTATCGAAGAACCTGTGTATTGGCTCCGCGTGTGTGTTCACCGGGACCCAGTTCAGCGGCTTCCCAATGCTCCAGTAAGCGCCAGCTTTCACTTCATCGTTGCCTATCCATCCCGGGCTGAAACACGGGTAACAATGTCCGCCCGCGAATTGGTGGTACTTTATCGCAAGTTCGTCGTTTTCCAGACGAAAGTGCAGACGCGGCGAGGGGCTATATTCCACGCCCGCGCCCGTCTCGATTACGAAGTCGTTGATCGAACCGTAAACCGTGCCGGTTTTCCAGTTCATGACGCCCGGACTGACACGGGCAAAGACGCCCCAATGGCGCACTCGCGACTCGACCCTGACACCGGCAAGGAACTCCGAGATGCCTCCGGCTGCCGACGGTTCGGGGGCCGAGGGATCGTACGGATCCGCAATGCTGCCCGCTGACATGCCGCGCATCGCAATAAAACTGGAATCGATCGCGAAATGCCGATTGAGATTGAAAGCAACGCCCGCCCCTCGGCCGAACTGATCGCATCCCGACTGAGCCGATCCGCAGTTATTAAGGCCGATGTATGCCGTCTGCCCTCCGACCTCGAATCGCCGGAGGCTGGTGTCAGGCGCAGGGGAAGACCGGGGCACAGGCTGGCTCTGCCCGTAGAGACCGGTTGCGGAAAACATTACAGCGAAGCAGAAGGCTGTGCGATTCAATACGGGCAATTTTATATCCGATCCGGTATTGGCAGGATTATCGGCAATTCGGAAGCTTCTCTGAAGTGTCTGTAGAATTCCCCTTCGAGCAACTCAGTCGCTCAGCCTGAATTCGCCACAGGTATCCATCCCTGGTCAAAGTCACCCGCCGCCGCAGTCCCATTTCAAGCAATTCCGTCCCAGTACTTGACACGGCCCTCCTTTCCCCCGCAAACTGGATATTGTCACCGCTTAGCGGCATGGAGGACCAAGATGCGAGATGCAGCCCCGCAGGGCACGTACAAAGTTCAGGCCCTGGACCGGGCTTTTGCTGTGCTCGACCTGCTCGGAGAGAGCGATACGCCGCTGGGATTGGCGCAGGTTGCCGCGTCTTTGCAACTGCACAAAAGCACCGCGCACCGCTTCCTGATGGTTCTGGAGCGGCACCGCATGGTGGAACGCACTACCACGGGGAAGTTTCGCCTGGGGCTGAGGCTGTTCGATCTGGGGAACAGGTCCATTGAGCAATATGACCTGCGCGACCGCGCCCAGCCGCATCTGCGCCGGCTGGTTGGCGAGACAGAGGAGACCGCGCACCTGTGCATTCTGGAGGCGGCGCGCGTCATCTATATCGACAAGATCGAGCCGGCCCGCTCTGTGCGCATGATCACGCGCATTGGGGCCAGTAACCCGGTTCATTGCACTGCGGTGGGCAAAGCGATCCTGGCGTTTCTGCCGGAGGAGCGGGCCGCCGACGTGTTGCGCCGCATCCGCTTTGAGCGCTTTACCCCGCGCACCATCGCCACGGTGGAGGCTTTGCGCGCGGAGATGGAAAAGACGCACCGGCGCGGCTACGCCGTGGATGACGAGGAGTTCGAGGATGGGTTGCGCTGCATCGCAGTGCCGCTGCTGGATGCGCAACGGCAACCGGTGGCGGCGGTGAGCATCTCAGGACCGTCGTTTCGCGTAACGGCGCAGAAGCTGCCTTCCATCGCCAACCACCTGCTGCAATGTGTCAGGGGCATCTCAACGGATATGGGGTATACGTCGGCTGGGCGCGCCAATCGGGCGGCTTGGTCCGCCTAGCTCAAGCTTGCGATGACGCTGTGGTTTTGAAAATTGGGATTCAGCTCTTGCTGACTCGCTCGCGCAGGCGCTTGAGCACATTGGGCGGCACCAGGCCGGTCACGTCGCCGCCAAAGCTGAACACTTCCTTCAACATCCGCGAACTGATGAATGAGTAGCGCCCGGCCGGCTGGAGGAATACCGTTTCGATCTCCGGGGCCAGGCGGCGGTTCATCAGAGCCATCTGAAACTCGTATTCGTAGTCGGAGATGGCGCGGATGCCGCGCAATACCGCCGATGCTCCTTGCCGGCGCGCAAATTCGACCATGAGGCCGTCGAAGGTGGCGACTGAGACGTTGGGCAGCGCGGCGGTGACTTCTTTGAGCATTTCCACCCGCTCGTCGACGGTAAACAGGGGATTCTTGACCGGATTGTTGAGGATGGCGACCGTCAACTGATCGAACAGCTTTGCTCCGCGTTGAATCAGGTCGACGTGACCGTTCGTAGGCGGGTCAAAGGTGCCGGGATAGAGGGCTTTTACGCTCATCGAAGCTGCTCTAAGGGGATTCTAGCAGCGCGGGGCGCGTTGCCTGACCGCTGTTGCAGTGGCTACTGGTGCTCTGGCGTACCAGCGTTCACTTACGATGCGAGTTTTGATAAACGTAAAAGCTCATTGGATTTCTCCTCATGGCTTTCGCTCAGAGCACTTTTCCGTCCAGGTCGGCAAAAAATCTGATCCCCGGAACCACAAGCTTTCGCAGCTTTTCGTCGTTAGTAACAAAGACGTCTACGCCGGTAGCAGCCGCCGTTGCCAAGTGAATCCCATCCGCCTGTCTCACCCGCGTCTCGGTTCGGATCATGCTGTACATGTCGGCAGCTTCGATTGTGAAGGGCAAAATCTCAACTTCCTTGCTGCCAAAGAACTTCTTCAGACCACTGACTCCGGCGACGTCTTTCCGCTTTCGCGGTCCCGTGAGCACTTCACCAACGGTGAATATGCTCGTGCATAAGATGTCTCCTCTACGCAGCATTGCCTCATGCAGTCGTTGTACGCGCACACCGAAATCTGGATTTGCTTCCAACAAATAAATGAACAGCATCGAGTCCCAGTAGACTCGGTTCACTTAACTGCCTCTGCATTCTTCTGTTCGAGCTTTTCCGCTTCGTATCTCTCCCACACGTCTGGACCCCATTCGCGCTCACGCCGCAAGAACTCTTCACCGCCCCCCAGAGCTTTGAATGCCTCGGCACAGAGCCCATAGAGCGCCCTCACTCCAGCCCCATCTGAAACCGTCTTTGCGGCAGGTGCGGCCTCTTCGTCTTCGCCAAGGACCTGATACACGAACTGCACTGTTGTGCTCGGTCCGCCAGAAGCCGGACCGCCTCTCGTCTCAATCAACTTCAAGCCAGCCTCCTGCTGAAAATCTTTCGACAAAAGGGTGGAAAAGACAGAGGGGGTCCGGTTCGTCCAGCCCAGCTCTTTCTGAATGTTCCCAACTCTGACTTGAATCGTCTTCTCGCCCCTTATGCGCGCTGGCTGCACATAAGTTGAAATCACATGCTTTTTGGTCTGTTCAGTGGGTTTCATCACATTCTCCAATCAGACATTCACTACTTTACATACATGACTTATTCCGTGTCAAGAAAAGCGGCTACTCAAAGGTAGCCGCTTTTCAGAGCATTGCAGCTCCTTATCCCTTGCGGACGCGGACGGCTTCCTTGGCTTCGACGTGGCCGGTGACGGGAACTTCGGGTACCTCGGCCTTTGCTGAGACGCCAATGCCGAGCTTCTTGCGCAGCTCAGCGTCCATCTTGGCGAAGATGTCTTTGTTCTCCTTGAGGAAGGTGCGGGTATTCTCGCGACCCTGGCCGATGCGCTCGCCGGCGTAGGCGTACCAGGCACCGGATTTCTCAACGATGTTGTTGGCCACGGCCAGGTCAAGCACGTCGCCTTCGCGGCTGATGCCCTCGCCGTAAAGAATGTCGAACTCGGCCTCCCGGAAGGGAGCGGCCACCTTGTTCTTGACGATCTTGACCTTGGTCCGGTTGCCAGTAACCGCGTCGCCATCCTTGATGGCGGCAATACGGCGGATGTCCACGCGTACCGAGGAGTAGAACTTGAGCGCCCGGCCGCCGGTGGTGGTTTCGGGATTGCCGAACATGACGCCGATCTTCTCGCGAATCTGATTGATGAAGATGAGCGCGGTGCGCGACTTGGAGACGGTTCCGGTGAGCTTGCGTAGAGCCTGCGACATGAGGCGGGCCTGGAGGCCCATGTGGGACTCGCCCATCTCGCCATCCAGCTCGGCCTTGGGCACCAGTGCCGCCACCGAGTCGACCACCAGCACGTCGATAGCGCCGGAGCGGACCAGAGCCTCGGTGATTTCGAGCGCCTGCTCACCGCTATCTGGCTGTGAAACCAGCAAGTTGTCTATATCCACGCCCAGTTTGCGCGCGTACGCGGGATCGAGGGCGTGCTCGGCATCGACAAATGCAGCGAGACCACCCAGCTTCTGGGCCTCGGCGATGATCTGGAGGGTAATGGTGGTCTTGCCCGAGGACTCGGGGCCGAAGACCTCGATCACGCGACCGCGCGGTACACCGCCCACGCCGAGGGCGGCGTCGAAGCTGATAGAGCCGGTGGAGATGACGGCGATGGGCACCAGCGCTTCTTTGGAACCGAGGCGGACAATCGACCCTTTGCCAAACTGTTTTTCGATCTGTGCAAGCGCTAGTTCTACAGCTTTGGCGCGGTCGTCGGCGATGGCCATTCGGAGGGCTCCTTAAAAAATGCTCGCTTTGCTTTTCTTTGCAGGAATCGGCGCGGCGGCTGGAATGATTTCGATGGGATTGTAGCAGGGCTGGACGGACAATGATAGAGGAAAATAGCGAAGAAATGGGAAAGATCCGGAATCTTGTGACCAAATCCACCGACTCGCATCAACAAGTATCGACTGCATCATTTTCCGTATTGATGTAAAATAGTGAAATGAGAACCACGATTACGCTGAACAGCGAGACCCACACCTTTGCCAGCTACTACGCCCAGGCGCGTGGACTCACTCTGAGTGCGGCCATCGATGAACTGATCCGCAAGGCGCAGGCGGCTCCGTCTCCAGAGCCGCCGGAGATCTGCTATTCGCCTAGCGGCTTGCCTATGTTTCCTCCAGCGGGTGGAATCGTTACGGCAGAGATGGTGAAGAAGCTCGAGGAGGAAGAATTTGATCCGCAAGCATTTGCTTGATCTAAATGTCCTGATAGCACTCGTGGATTCAGCCCACCAGCATTACCAAAAAGCGCAGGACTGGTTCATTTCTTCCGGGAAATATCACTGGGGTCTCTGCCCGCTAACGGAGGCCGGTTTTCTCCGCGTGACGACAAACCCGGTCTACCGTCCGAAGCCACGCACCTTCGGAGAAGCGATCACCATTTTGCAGGCTCTAAAAGGGCATACTAACTACTGGTACTGGGAGATCGACAAAAGCTGGGTCGAACTTACCGCGCCCTTCGCAGCGCAAATCAGAGGTCATCAACAGGTGACCGATGCCTATCTTTTAGGACTTGCGATCCAACAGAAAGGTGTGCTGGTCACCTTCGACAAGGGCGTACAGTATATGGCGGGCGTGGAGTTCAGCCGGAACGTTTTGCTCCTGGAGTAAACGTGCAACTCAGACGGTGTATGCACCGACACGGGTCTCCCGGCTGGTGAGGGCATCGCAGGAGCGATCGAGGGCTTCGTAGTCGATGTCATGGTTTTTGCGGAAGGCGCGGAAGTCCTCTTCGCTGGCCCAGCGGTCGATAGTGAGGTAGCCGCCCGGAATGTAGGCGTCGCGCAAGAGCTCTGTTCCAAGATAGCCAGGAAAGCCGCGGAAGAGCTGTGCCCAAGCGCCCTTGGGCCCATAGGCGGCCTCAAAAGCGGCAATCCTCTCCTCGGCAATCTCGAATTGCCATACGACGACGAACATCGGTTCCCCCGATTCTGCCCCTGTGGATATGGTAGCGCATGGGGACAGAGATGGGGATCGGAGCCGGGAATTGCGAGTCAGGAACTGCGGACCATCCACCTGTCCTCAATATTTGCTTACGAGATCTTTGCGCCGTTGATTTCCTCGGAGAACTGTTTCAGCGTGAGCGCCTCGGCCCCCTCGGCCAATGCTGTGAATACCGGTCCGGTGCGCGGCTTCCGATAGACCACAATGCGGCGGGTAGCGCGATCTCCGGTCGCACGAGCCAGCGACAGCATTGGTGCGGCCATCGACGGCTGCACGGTCTTCGATGCCTTGGCCTCGACAAGCCAGAAGCGTGCATTCGGCCGCGGCACCATAAAGTCAATCTCCAGGCCCTGTTGATCGCGAAAGTAATACAGTTCCTTTCTGTGGCCGCGATTGATCTGACTTTTGAGGATCTCCGCAGCAACAAACCCTTCAAAAATCGGCCCGAGAAAGGGCGACCGCTCCAACTCGGCCTGTGACTGGATGCCGAGCAAATGACAGGCCAGGCCCGCGTCTCCCCAGTAGATCTTGGGCGATTTGACCAGGCGCTTGCCGAAGTTCTCGAAGTAGGGCGGGACGACAATGATTTGCCCGGTAATCTCGAGAATGCGCACCCACTCGGAGATTGTCGGTACTGAGACTCCAAGTGGTGCGGCAAGATCGGCCCGATTGAGCATCTGTCCATGCCGGCTGGCCAACAACGAGAGAAAGCGGCGAAAGGTTGGCAGATCGCGCACGTTTGTAATCTGGCGCACATCGCGCTCAATATAGGTCTGTAGATACGAGGCAAACCACAGCTCGCGACCGCGCGGGAAGAGCACCACCTCCGGAAAACCGCCAAGCAGCGGGTCGGCCTTGGATGTCTCCGCCATGCCGAATGGCAGTAACTGAAGAATCGCCGCCCGGCCCGCCATTGACTCCGTAATGCCCTGCATCAGCGGCGCTTCCTGCGATCCGGTAAAAAGCCACTGGCCCATCTTGCGCGGACGCGCATCCACCAATGTGCGCACGTAGTCTAGCAACTGTGGCGCATTTTGAATCTCGTCGAAGATGACCGGGGAGCGCAGATTCTCGATGAAGGCACGCGGATCGCGGCGAACACGGTCCTGAATGTCGGGGTCCTCAAGAAGAACGTACTGCGCATGAGGAAGGGCAGTACGCAACAATGTGGTTTTGCCCGACCGCCGCGGCCCGGTAACCACCACCGCTGGAAAGCGACGCAAGGCCGACAACAGGACCGGGGCGATCTGGCGAAGGACATTCTTCATATGAGAAATATAAACTAACACTTTAAATTTATCAATGCGATGAATTTTATAAATTTTCGCTTTTTGCTTAACGCGTTAACGTGCGGTCGCTTGTGCCCTTATGCCATGAAGTACGAATAGACCTGAAGATTCCGCCTACACCCTCGAACACAGGAAGTTCAAACGGGATGTCTTCCAACCACCAGCAAAACAACCCGATTAAACTTAGGTAAAGTAAGGTCACCAGGATCGCGGGAACGATCCGTCCGTAAGCGTTGAATCCAGTTGCAATTGCCGCCGTTACTGCATCCCACATCGTTTCGAGCTGCGAGTTGCCGTCGGCACCCATGCACACCCCCGAGGCGATGAGCAGAAGTACGGATTGCCGGTGCGCGCGGTTCCACCACCGTCCTGGATTTGGCCGCTGGGTGCGAATTCACCAAACCCGGCATGGCTTGGGAGCCACCATGGCCGCTGGCTTCTTGCAACTGAAGCTCTTGGCAAACTCGGGCAGATCGGTCAGCACCGTGTTGGTGCGGTACTCGTCAGGCGCGTGAGGATCGCCCTGGGCCTGGCTGCGCAACTGCTCAGGGCGCGTCTGCGTACACCACTGCTGCGCATACGCAATCCAGAAGCGCTGATCGGGCGTGTAGCCGTCGGTCTTGGATTTCATGTCGACATGCGCGGCATCGGCCTTGTCGAGCCATGCCAGCCAGGCCAGCCACAACCCGCCCAGATCGGCGAGGTTCTCGCCCAGTGTGAGCTTGCCATTCAGGTGAACGCCGGGCACGGCCTCGATGGCATCGTATTGCTTCACCATGCAATCGGCGCGCTCGTTGAAGTTTCGCTCGTCGTCCTGGGTCCACCAGTTCTTCAGGTTGCCGTCCTTGTCGAACTGGCGGCCCTGGTCGTCGAAGCCGTGGGTCAGCTCGTGGCCAATGGTCGAACCCATGTCGCCATAGTTGGCCGCATCGTCTTCTTTGCCGCTGAAGAACGGCGGCTGTAGATAGCCTGCTGGAAAGTTCACATTATTCATCTGCGGATCGTAGTAGGCGTTCACGGTGGGCGGCGTCATCTGCCACTCGCCCTTGTCCACAGGCTTGCCAATCTTGGCCAGGCACCGGGCAAAATCGAACTCTTGCACTCGCATCTCGTTGCCCAGCGAATCTCCACGCACAATTTCCAGCTTCGAGTAGTCGCGCCACTTATCCGGATAGCCGATCTTATTCATGACTGCATGAAGCTTGTCCTTAGCCTTCGCTTTGGTCGTGGCGCTCATCCAGTCCAGAGCATCGATATCCTTATCCATCGTCTGCTCGATAGCCAGTGTCATCTCCAGCGTGCGCTGCTTCTCGGCCAACGGAAAGTACTTTGCAACGTATGCCTGTCCCAGCGCCTCGCCCAGTTCGAGATCGATACGGGTTGTGCAGCGCTTCCAGCGCTCCTGCTGCTTCTCCGCGCCATTCAAGATGTGCTCATAGAAGTTCCAGTTTTCGTGGTCGAAGGTCTCCGGCAGCGATGTGCCTGCGTAGGCGTGCAGCAGTTGCCAGCGCAGATAGACTTTGATTTGATCGATGGGCGTGTCCGCCAGCAGGGTATTGAATTCGGCAAAAAACTTCGGCTCGGAATCGTTTGCCTTGCCTGCGGCGGGGGCATGTGCCGCGGCAACGTAGTCGGCCAGCGAAAAGCGCGTCAGCTGCTTTGAGAAGCTGGCCACATCTGTGGGATGATTCAAATTTTGCGGGTCGCGCTGCTCGGTGATGGTGAGCGAGGCCTTGGCCAGCCGCGTCTCGATGGCCAGTATGGTTTCGGCGTCCTTTGCGGCCTGTGCGTCCGGCTCGCCGGCCAGCGTGAGCATGGCGCGCACGTGAGCTACATATTGCTGGCGCTGCTCTATGCTTTTGGGATCGGTGCGCGTGTAGTAGTCACGCTCTGGCAAACCGAGGCCGCCGGAGTTATAGAACGAAATCACCGAGTTCGAATCGGCATAGTCCTGGCTCGACGCCATGGCAAAGAACGCGTTGACGCCGATCGAATGCAGATGTGCCAGGAGCGCGGGCAGCTCAGATGCGGTCTGGAGCGCGGCGATGCGGTCCAGTTCGGGCTGGAGGGGCGCCAACCCCAGTTTGTTCACTCTAGCTGTATCCATGCAACTCGCGTACTCGTCGCCGATCTTCTGCTCATTGACGGTGCGGGGTTTTGCGATTGCACTGGGTGCTGCCGGGGGCGCAGCCGCCTCTTCGAGAATCTGCTTGAGATGCAAGCGATTCAGCTCGTACAGCTCGGTAAAGCGGCCATACACGACCTGGTCGGCGGGCAGCGGATTGCGCTTGAACCAGCCATTGCAACTGTAGCGATAGAAGTTTTCGCAGGGGTCTACGGTGGTGTCGACCAGCGAGGGATCGAAGACCCGCATTCCCGGATTTACAGGCACCTGAGCGGGAATTGTCCCAGGCGGTGCGGCGGGGGTGTTGGTGGTTTGGCAGAGCGCCGTCATTCCGGCCAGCGTCACAGCTAGAACAGCCGTGAGCGCGATCGAACCGCCGCGATGTGAATCGCAAAAGCGCAACATCCCGAAACTTTAACAGATTTCCAGCCGCCTCGGTTGCCAGCCTCCGGTCTGTCGACGCCAATTACAATAAGCAGGCAGGGGAAATTTTTTTCGAGGAGCAATCTACGTGGCGCAACGCACCTTCAGCATCGTCAAGCCGGACGCAGTCCGCAGAGGATTTACCGGGGCTATTCTCGCAGAGATCGACAAGGCCGGCTTCAAAATTGTGGCCATCAAGAAGGCGTCGATCTCGAAGCAGCAGGCCGAGGGCTTCTATGCTGTCCACGCCGCAAAACCGTTCTTTGGCGCGCTCACCGAATTTATGGCCTCCGGCCCGCTTTTCCTGATGGTTCTGGAAAAGGAGAATGCCATCGCCGACCTGCGCACGCTGATGGGCGCCACCAATCCAGTCAACGCCGACGAGGGAACGATCCGCAAGAAGTTCGCGCAGTCCATCCAGGAGAACGCCATCCACGGATCCGATGCCGAAGACACTGCGGCCTTTGAAATCAGCTACTGGTTTGCAGGGTACGAGCTGATTTAGCCCGCGGAATGGGTTCTCGGCCGCGTCAGCGATTTTGCCATCCTTCGCTGGCGGAGAGCATCTAACCCAACCATGAACACAGAGACTCCTTCCGCGGCGGTCAGCGGCACATTCCTCATCGGCGGCGATCTGCCGGTTCACCGTCTTGGCTACGGAACCATGCGGCTGGTGGGGGACGGCGCGTGGGGCGAGCCGGCTGACGCAGCCGAGGCCCGGCGAGTTTTGCGCCGCGCTGTTGAGCTGGGCGTCACCCTCATCGACACCGCCGACGCCTATGGGCCGGAGATTGCGGAGCGGCTGATTGGCGAGGCGCTCTACCCCTACGCGCGGGGCGTGGTTATCGCCACCAAAGGCGGCATCACGCGCCAGGGGCCGGCCAAGACCGAATATGTAGGACGCGCGGGGTATTTGATCCAGTGTGTAGAGATGAGCCTGCGGCGGCTGCGGCTGGAACGTATTGACCTGTATCAATTGCACAGAATTGACCCGCGGACGCCGCTCGAAGAGTCGCTTGGGGCGTTGAAGCGGATGCAGGAAGAGGGCAAGATCCGGCACATCGGGCTGAGCGAGGTGTCGCCTGCGGAGATTGAAGAAGCCGGCAAGATTGTGACGGTGACGACTGTCCAGAATCGATACAGTTTGGCCGACCGGCGCAATGAAGAAACGCTCGATTACTGCGAGAAAAAGGGGATCGGATTTTTGCCCTGGTATCCGATTGCAGGCGGCAAGCTGCTGAAGGCGGAGCATTCGGCGGCGCAGACGTTGGCGCGGATTGCTGTGCGGCATTCGGCTTCTCCGGCGCAGCTTTCGCTGGCATGGCTGTTGCAAAGGTCGCCGGTGATGCTGCCGATTCCGGGAACTTCAAAGGTGGCGCATCTGGAGGAGAATGTGGCCGCCGCGGGATTGAAGGTGAGCGCGGAGGAGTGGCCAGAGTTGGAGAAGGCCGCGGTGTAATGCATTTGCCGAGGACGAAGTTGCGAAAGTTGTTCCGGCGCGGGAGGAACGGCAGCGATAATTTCAATTACTTAATAATTATCTGCAAGGTTTTGAAAATAAATAGAGAGGGGTGGGGGGTATTAATTAAATCGACAACAGGGGAAGTGTGGGGTGTGGGGCGGAGAACGCTTTCAACGATATCCGTAGGACATGCATAGAATGATTGTGCGCTTGCGCGGGGTAATCTTCGGCAAGCACCCGCGGTGGGACAGACGGCTTTAACGGAGGAATTTCACGCCGGAAGTGATGGTTGAAGTTGGCGCAAGCACACTTTTCTTTAGAAAGAAACGAAGGATGGGGCGCACCCACCTTTGAAGGAAGGACAAGGTTCGGAAAAACTTTAGGGTGTGCTACCTGCCCGAGACCTTTGGGGCATGTGAGTCTCAGAAGAATTTGGTGAAGTTGTAGCCGAAGGTGGGGCCGTGGCCTGCTCCAAGCGCGAGGTATCCCTGGGCAGCGATATGGCCCTGGAGCGACAAGGCTACGCCGACGCCTGCATCCTGGCGAAGGCCTGCAAAGGAGAGGCTGGAGAAGGTGGGGCCGACGGTTCCGGCGTCGTAGAAGACCAGAATGTTGTAGAAGGGCAGGATGTAATTGGTCTGGACGAAAAGAGCGTCGGGGGCGCGGAAGCGGTAGTCGGGCCACGCGCGCAGGCTGAGCCGGGAGTCGATATCGGAGCCGCCGACGGTG